>ERZ779737.24-NODE-24-length-151294-cov-4.058609_pt1 | contig 151294 bp, 120 predicted proteins | sample MGYA00511889_ERZ779737 | MGnify/ENA primary metagenome ERZ779737 (study PRJEB29588, sample SAMEA2163575) | human gut metagenome | biome: human gut; feature: human-associated habitat; material: faeces | place: Denmark | collected 2008/2010 ...
CGCCGTTTTGGGAACAACCTCGATTTTTCTGAAGCCGAAATCTATCCGACGGCGGTCGATTTCCTTGCCGTCCTCTTTCAAATATACAGTGAGAGTATATAGATACGGGTTTTCGCATGACCAAAGATTGACTTTTTCAAGACAGTTGACCTGAGCAAAATTCGATTCCGTTCCGTCCGCTATATGTATGTTTTCTATCTTGCTGTCGGCAACAGTCTTACCCGACTTATCGCAAAGTTCATAAGAAAGCTCAAGGTTGTCGCCGCTTGCTCTCGTTGCAGACAGAGCTATATCCACTTTGAATATTCCGCCTTTAAAATCGTTGTCGAGCTCGCTTCTGGCGTATATATCTTCTATCTGAACGCGAGGGTTGAACTCCAAAATGACGTCGCGGAATATACCCGAAATTCTCCACATATCCTGGTCTTCGAGATAACTTCCTATACAGAATTGAACAACCAAAATCTTCAGCTCGTTTTCGCCCACTTTTAAATAGTCGGTAATATCGTAGCGCTGATAGTCAAACGTGTCCTCACTGTATCCGACAAATTTATCGTTGACGTAAACCTCTGCGCAGGAATTTGCGGCAAAATTCAAAACAACGTTGCAGTCCAGGTCGTCTATGTTAAATCTGGTTTTATATAATCCGCATGGATTTTTCTTGGCGTTGATTTTGGGAATACTCAGCGGGAACGTCTTTATGGCATAAGGATATAGAACGTTCGTATAAATAGGAATTCCGAAACCTTCAATCTGCCAATTTGACGGAACTTTTATCCGTGTGTCCGTTAAATCGGTCAGTTTAAAATCCAAAACGCTGTCGTAAAATCTGAAATCCCAAATGCCGTTCAAAAGTTTTGTGCGTTCTGCCCCGTGCTTGTCCAAAGAAAAGCCTGCGCCTTTTTGAATCATAGCGTTTAAAGACGTCACTTTTTTGTTGTTGTAATACATTTTCCACCTCGCTTATCACGTTAAAATAATATCTAAAAATAATAAAATTCAGGCAAACAACGCCGCTTGAAAATATTTTACCATATTTTTCAAGTCGGCGCAATGCTGTATTTGCCTGATTAGTCCTCAATAAAAAGTATTCTTCCGCAGTTGGGGCACTCAGTCCAATCGCCCTGCTTTTTGAGCTTTGAGAGTGTATCTGCGGAAAGCTCCATATTGCAACCCGAACACATATGCACTTTTGAGTCGAATTTAACAAATGCGGGTATTTTTTTATCCTTTTTCAAAGCTATGTATTTATCTATAAATTCCTTTTCGACGTCTTTGGCTATAGCTTTTAACCTTTTTTCTATTTCTTCTCTTTGCCGTTTAACGTCTTCATAGATTTTATCATATTCCGGCTTAATCTGTTTAACTGTTTTTGTCAAATCCTGACCGATTTTCAAAATTTCATTCCATTCCGTGTTTATTTTTGCGCCGTGAGCTTTATCTTTTTCCGCCTCTTTTTCAAGAAGCGCAAGCGAATCCGAAAGAGAATTGATAAGCTTTATATAATGCTCCGCTTCGGAAATATCTTCAATTTCGTCCACCACGGAAAAAAGCTCATCGATTTGCTTTTTGATATTTTCCGTTTTTTCTTTATATTTTGAAGCGCCCTGGCTCAATTCCCAAGCCTCTTGCGTTATCTTTTCCATCTTTTGCGCCGCGGCTTTGAGTTTGTTTTGATTGTTAGTAAAATTCTTATAAATCTCGTTTTTGAAAAAGCTCTGCTCTATGGCAGTCATTTCCTTGTCGACTTCCTGATATTCCAAAATTTTATCGAATTTCATACCTTCCTCCAATAGATTTTATATAGATACGGAAAACCGTCCCTTTTATTTCGTCTTTAAATTTAAAAATTTATCTCGTCATAAGGTTTATCAAAATATTTCAAAACTTCGATTTTGCCTTTCAACAGTTTTTCTATGATATCGCAAAAAATAATTTCAGCGGAATAGTGCGGAATTTCAATCAGAGAGCCGTAATCCAAAAAACAGTTGTGCTTAATTTCTCCCGTGACGTAAACGTCCGCATTTTGCGAAGCAAATTCAAACAAATCTTTATCTCTGCCTCCGCAGCCCGTTACGACGAATGCCTTTTTTATCTTCTTGTTTTTTTCCGAAGAAACTTTGATGTTGGTTTTAAAAGTTTTCGCTATTTTGTCGGCAAGCTCGCCCAAAGTAGTATCTACCTTAAAAAGAGCTCCCTCCGAAATTATTTCAACGTCATATCCTCCGCACATCTCGGCAAAAGTCGCATTAAGTCCTATCGGCGAACAATCCATATTCGTATGGTGGGACAAGATGCCAATTCCGTTTTTTATCGCCTCAATCGCAGTTCTGCCCACCCTGTCGCAAGAAGTTATGCTTTTTACGTCCGCAAAAAAAAGCGGGTGGTGTGAAATTATTACGTTTGCTCCTTGTTTGCTTGCAAATTCCACCGCACCTTCCGTCGCATCGAGACATACAACCGCCTTAGACACAGTTTCCGAAGGATTTCCTATCATAATTCCCGTGTTGTCCCACTCCGCACATAGAGAAGCGGGAGCGACGGAATAAATTAAATCGTTAAGCTCATTTAATTTCATCAAAAAGCTCCTTTAAAAGAGAAAACCTCTCGTTGTTCGTCAGCCTTACGCCGACAGGCTTTAGCGTTAAATATTCTTTTTTCAATCTGTTTAACGAAGCAGGACAACTTAAGTATTCTTTTCCGAATTCAATTTCGGCTTTGCTGTATTCGACTTTAGGATAATCGCCGCAAACGATTATCGTGTAAAACTTTCCGTCCTCAATCGTATAATCCCTTTTTATTCCGTAACCGTTTTCGAGAAGATATTTTCGCAGTTCCACGTTTTTGGTGTTTGGCGAAAGGACGTAGTTTTTCACTCGGGCACCTGCATCGGATAAAATGTTTATTATCTCAAGCCCGCCCATTCCGGCAATAACTACGTTGTCGATTCCCGTCAAATCGACGCCGCTAAGCCCGTCTGTGCATACCGCTTCAATTTCAACTTTGTAAGTTTTGGCAAGCTCAACCGCCTTGTTTAAACTTGCCTCGCTTATGTCTGTTGCAACCACTCTGTTATATCCGTTCAGTTTTGCCCAAACACAAAGTTTTCCGTGGTCGCAGCCAACGTCGGCAAGCCCGTCGTCGTTAAGATGCGAATAAATTTCTTTTAATCTGACCGTTAATTCCATTCAAAATCTTTTAGCCTTTTAAGCCTGTTCGGGTGACGCAGTTTTCTGAGTGCCTTTGCCTCAATCTGTCTTATTCTTTCACGAGTTACGTTAAACTCTTTGCCGACTTCTTCAAGTGTTCTCGGGTGAGAATCGTCAAGTCCGTAACGGAGTCTGAGAACCTTTTCCTCACGGGGTGTGAGAGTGTTGAGAACCTGAATAAGCTGTTCTTTAAGCATATTGCTTTCCGCCACTTCGGCGGGAGATAACGCAGAGTTATCCTCGATAAAATCTCCGAGATGACTGTCTTCCTCCTCGCCGATAGGAGTTTCAAGCGAGACGGGATCTTGCGCTATCTTTTGAATTTCCCTTACTCTCTCGACGGAATACCCGACTTGCTCGGCTATTTCCTCGGGAGACGGCTCTCTTCCGAGTTTCTGCAAAAGCTGACGCGTTGCCCTCACCTGCTTATTTATGGTTTCATACATATGAACGGGAATTCTTATCGTCCTCGCCTGGTCGGCAATCGCTCTGGTAATAGCCTGGCGAATCCACCAAGTGGCATAGGTTGAAAACTTGAAACCCTTTGTATAGTCGAATTTTTCGACGGCCTTCATAAGTCCGAGGTTGCCCTCCTGAATCAAATCCAAAAACTGCATACCTCTGCCTACATATCTTTTGGCAATAGAGACGACAAGTCTTAAGTTGGCCTCCGACAAAGTCGCCTTTGCCATCTCGTCGCCCTGCTCCATAAGTTTGGCAAGTTCGACTTCTTTTTCGGCGGAAAGAAGCGGAACTTTTCCTATGTCTTTCAAATACATCTTCACGCTGTCGTCGGCGGACCCTTCTATCATCTGGTCAAGTTCTTCCGCTTTCTCCGTTTCCTGTGCAACAACCGTTATTCCCTGGTCGTGCAAAGCGTTAAAGACTGTCTGCAAGTCCTCCTCGTTTGCCTTAACGTGCAAAAGCTTTGACATCACCTCGTCTTCCGAAATGGAGCCTGCCTCCTTAGCAAGCGAGATAAGTTTGTCAATTTCAATTTGCAAAAGTTCTTCTCTTTCCATACAATGGATTCCTCCTACCTCTTATCCTCTATGTCGGATGCTCTAAGTTTTTTTTGAAGAGTTACGAGCTGCAATATGAGATTCGATTTTTTTGCCATATCCGTCTCGTCCTCGTAAGTTTTAGTCAGTTCAGCAATTTTTTCGGACAAATATCCGTTTGCAAGCTTCAAAGCGCAATCGATATAAAACTTTTCTTCCACGGTTTCATCGCTCAGCTTTTCATAATTGTTAATAACGCTGTTCATTTCGTCAGATTCTTCGATGTGGTCGAAAAGAAGGCTTATTTTTATATCTTCGCCCTTGTCCGCTCTCGATTTAATAAAATCAAATATTTGCCTGTGCACGTCGCACACAAACCATTCCCTGTCGAGAAGATTGACGTCGGCGTAACGTTTGCCGTTTAAAAGAGCGTTTAAAATAAATCTGGCTGCTTTAAGTTCAACGTCGCACACGTCGAGCGACGAATTTTTAACGACGATTTCCTTTTCTTCTTTGGGAGCATTTGACATCTGTTGCAATAACGAATCTTTGGACAGACCACATTTTTTTGAAACAAGCTCTACGTAAACGCTTCTTTGCGTTTCGTCTTTTATTTCCGCCAAAACTTTTACGGCGGCGGAAGCATATTTTGCCCTTCCGCTGACGGAACGCATATCGACGGCTTTTTCGATTTGCAACAGTTTATAATCGAATGCAAAAATGGCATTCTTTAACAGCTCGAAAAAAGCTTCCGGACCTTCTTTCCTCATCATATCGTCCGGGTCATATCCTTCGGGAAGCGTCACTACTTTTACTTCCATATCCGCATTCAGAAGAGGGTCGATATTCCTTATTGCTGCCTTTTGTCCCGCTTCGTCACCGTCGTAGCATACGTAAATATTGGGGCAAAGTCTTTTAAGCTGCCTTGCCTGTCCGTCCGTTAAGGCGGTTCCCATTCCCGCAACGGCATTCTTGATGCCGTGAGCTCCGAGCGAGATGACGTCCATATATCCTTCAACCAAAATGATATAATCGAGCAAAGTGTCTTGCTTGAACTTCTTTACAAAATTGACGCCGTATATCGTTTTGCTTTTATCGAAAAAAACCGTGTTGGTGCTGTTTTTGTATTTCCCTACGTTTTTCTCGCCCTGATATATTCTTCCTCCGAAAGCGATAATTTTTCCCATTTGGTTAAATATAGGGACGATTATTCTGTTCGCATAAAAATCTTTGCCGTATGAAGATATGCCGCAAACTTCCATTTCCTTTTCGGAATAGCCCTTGCTTTTTAAAAAATTTATAACGTCTTTATCGCTGTCCGAAAGACCTATCCCGTAAGTTCTTAGAGTTTCGTCGTCAAGTCCTCTGTCGTAAAGATATTTCATCGCCTTTTTGCCCCTTAAAGGGTCTCTGAGCACTCTATAATAATATCTCCCCGCTTCGGTGAGAAGATTTAACAATCTTTCATTTTTCGATTTATCTTTTCCCGCAAATGAATTTGATTTGAAATCAGGAAGAATCATTCCCGCCTTATCGGCTAAAATCTTGCAAGCGTCCATAAAATCGACGCTTTCCATTTCCATAACAAATTTAACGACGTCCCCCGACACGCCGCAACCGAAACAATGATAATATTGTCCGTTTTCGTTAACACAAAAAGACGCCGTTTTCTCATGATGAAACGGACAGCAACCGAAATATTTGCCGCCCTTTTTCTGAAGTGGTATGTAGCGTGATATTATTTCCACAATATCGCACTTGTATTTTAACTCCTCCAGCCAATCGGAGTCGAAACCTCTGTCCATCTCGGTTCCTTTGTTAAAAAATACTTACACTATTTAATACGATAAAAACACAATTTTTCCTAAAAAAATTTTTTAAAAAAGGAACAAATGAATAAAAATCTTCATATAATATTAAATTACAGTCTTTTTTCTGCAAATAGTTATATGAAAAATTTATGCAATAAACTTATTGCGACATTTTGCCAAGGCATAGGAAAAAAAATTAAGCATATAAATTTTATGTGACAAAACAAGCAACGATAGACGTCAAAAGCATAATTTTTATCTTTTTAACGATTGCCGTTTTAATCGTTCTGCTCGTAAATCCGTCGGCATATATTCAATCCACCGTAAACGGATTGAACATATTCACCCTGTCCGTGCTGCCGTCTTTATTCCCTTTTATGTTTTTCTCGTCGCTATTGACAAACCTTGGAACTCCGCTTTTTTTAAGCAAACTGTCATTTACTAAAAAATTATACAACGCTCCCCCGATTTCCTCTTATGTGTTTTTTATGAGCCTGCTTTGCGGATATCCCGTGGGCGCAAAAATCCTCGACGACCTATATATGAAGGGCTATATCGACAGCGGCGACGTCAAAAAATGCGCGTCCTTTACTTCCACTTCCGGACCTCTTTTCATATTGGGCACAATGGGTTCGCTCATTTTAAACGATACCAAAATGGCGGTTTTCGTATTATTAGCACATTATTTTTCCGCATTCATTAACGGATTTTTATATAGAGGAAAAACTAAAAAGGAATATAAATCGGTAAATCTTACACTTGACGCCAAAGACGCATTGGACGACTCGATAAAATCTTCCGCAGTGACAATGCTTAATTTATGCGGATACATAGTTGTTTTTAACCTTATAATAGACGTATTGCTAAACTTGAATATAATCGGATTTTTAGAAAACCTTTCGCACTCGGGCGGAATAGTCGAAGCATTGCTTTGCGGCATGGTAGAAATGACGAGAGGAACTATTATGACGTCAAAACTTTCTGTTCCCGCTTTTGTAAAATGCGGTATACTCAGTTTCATAATTTCCTTTTCGGGAATGGGAATTGTTTTTCAAACGCTGTCTTTTATAGGAGAATGCGGCGTTAAAAAAAGCGTTATTATTTTAGAAAAACTCTCACAAAGCGTCATCGCAGCAATTTTAGGTATATTGCTTGGTCTTGCTCTTTGGCTTTGAGGTATAACCCATCTGAATTTTCAATAAAAACAAATAAAAAACGTAAAAAATATATCGACATTTAAAATACTAAATCATTTAACTTCATTAAATTATAAGTCATTAAACAAAGGTTAGATAAATTTAATTTCGTAAGTTTTCAATTTTCAGATTATAATTTAAATAGTCAAACAGTATAAGACTTTTCGTTTAATTCTATCTGTCTAAAAGATAACCTATCTTCTTAAAAACTAATTTTAGTCGTTTTTTTTCGATATGATTAAAAATATTTTGAGCTTAATTTTTATATTTTATATTAATTTTCACCATTTTTTTACTTAATATGACATAAAAATATTTTTTTCACCTATTTTTCACCATTTTTTCACCTATTTTTCACCATTTTGACATATTCTTTTGACATTATTCGACAAACATTCTTATAATCAAGGCACTTGCAACTATTTTTTTCCCCCTGGAGGATTTATGAATCAAATTTCATGGAGCAACACAGTAATTGTTGCATATTCTGCACTGCCACAATTAGTAAAAACAATCGATTTCGGCGTAAAAAGCCGCATTGACAGCGGGTTCGGTTCGAAGCATTTAAGAATCGGAATATCAACCGAAGAGCTTTTGCTTCAAATCATTCAGCTTAATGAAGACAAAAGAAAACTGTGCAATTTAAAGTTTATCGTTGATAACGCTTTATCAACTCTTAAAGAAACGGATTCGGAATTTATAAAACTCCGTTACTTTAAAAAAATGACGTTTCAGGCGATAGCCGACCAAACAGGCGTTTGTATAAGAACAATATTCAGACGGCACATTAAGGCGGTAAAAAATTTTTGCAAAGCGCTCGACTTATTAGGTTTCGGAGAAGATTGGCTGGAAAAAGAATACGGTCAAATAGACGTACTCAAAGCAATCAAAAAAAGAATGGAGCAAACAAACTACCTAACTTTCGGAGAATTGTAGCATATGAACAAATAGAATGCCGCAATAAACACTATTTTAAAATATTTTTAAAGTAAAAAAATTAAAAAATACAAATAAAATACAAAAGAAAAAATAAAAAAATATTTGCAATAAAATAAAAACGGCAAAACAAAATGTTTTACCGTTTTTTATTTTACTTCGCTTAACAGCTAAAATATACAAGCATTTTTTACAATTTGCAAATATATGGCTATATAAAAAGTTTTATGCAAATTTTTTCATATAGTTTATATACTGAGCAAAAACAATGCCCGGCTCTTCCAAATCTTTATTCCAACGTTTTACCCACTCGAGAGTGAAAAAGCCGTCATAACCGTTTTTGAGAAGCGTAAGTATTGCCGTATCAAGAGGAATATCTCCCGAGCCCATCATTTTATACTGAGGTGCGCAACCCGAAATGACGCTGTCTTTAAGGTGAACATATTTTATGCGGTCACCGAGATTGTCGATGGTTTCCGTTATCTTTTCGTCGCCGAATCTGTATGGATGATGCACGTCCCACAATGCGCCGCAAGGACCGCCCACTTCGTCAAGCACGTTTGCAAGTTTTTTAGTGTCGACCATAAGCCCGCTCGATTCCAAAAGAACCGTTACGCCTTTTCCGTTTGCATAATCCGCCACTTTTTCAAGCTGAGATTTTAAAAGTTCTATATCCCCGCCGTCGCAATACGTTTTATCTGTCGAAAGCACTCTGACAAAAGGCACGCCCATCGACTGTGCAAGGTCAATATAGTCTTTAGCCTCGGCTATTGATTCTTCTTTTGCGCTATGCATAGCAAGAGTTGCCGCAGACGTAAACATTGAAATTTCAATGCCGAGTCGTTTAAGTTCCGCTTTTGTTTGCTCCATATCCTCGGTAAAGGCTTTCATTGACGGCGCATAAATATCTCTTGATACGCCTCTGATTTCCACGCCTTTGTAGCCGAGGTCTTTTGCCGTTGTAAAAATATCTTTGAGGTCCCAATTCGGGCAACCTAATGTTGAAAACGCTAATTTCATGTTTCCGCTCCTTATGCCGTCTCGATTTTTGCAGCTTCCTGCAAATTGAGGATTTCTATCGCTTCTTCACGCAGCTTGAATTTTTGAATTTTTCCGCTCGCCGTGACAGGGAAAGCGTCGACAAAACGTATATATGTCGGCACTTTATGTTTTGCCATATTTGCTTTGATAAGGTCTTTAACCTCTTGCTCCGTCATCGTTTCTCCCTGCTTTAAAATTATGACCGCCATAACTTCTTCGCCGTATTCTTTTGACGGAACGCCTATGACCTGAACGTCGGAAATTTTGGGACAGGTATATAAAAACTCTTCTATTTCTTTGGGATAGATATTTTCACCGCCCCTTATAATCATATCTTTAAGACGTCCGACAACTTTGTAATAGCCGTCTTTATCCACCGTGCAAAGGTCACCCGTATGGAGCCAGCCGTCTTTATCTATCGCCTGCGCGGTAGCTTCGGGCATCTTATAATAACCTTTCATTATGTTGTAGCCTCTCGCACAGAACTCGCCGGGAGTATCCGGACCGAGAGTCTCGCCCGTTTCGGGGTCTATTATTTTGCACTCGACGCCGTCAAACGCTCTGCCGACGGTTGAAACACGTTGCTCGATAGTGTCTTTAGTCGTAGTCATCGTGCAACCGGGAGAAGCTTCGGTTTGTCCGAAAACGATAACGATATCTTTCATATTCATCTCGTCGACAACCTGTTGCATAACTTTTATCGGGCAAGGCGAGCCTGCCATAATTCCCGTCCTAAGCGACGAGAAATCATATTTTGAAAAGTCGGGATGCTCAAGCATTGCGATAAACATTGTCGGCACTCCGTGAACGGCGGTGCACTTTTCGTTCATAATCGCATCCATAACTTTTTTGGGGCTATACGGCAGCGGAACCATCGAGGTGCCGTGAGTTATACAAGCCATAATAGCGAGAACAAGTCCGAAACAATGGAAGAAAGGCACGCAAATGCAAAGCTTGTCGTGTTCGGTAAACGCCATTCCGTCGCCGATTGATTTGCCGTTGTTCAAGATATTGTAATGCGTGAGCATAACGCCCTTGGGGAATCCCGTTGTTCCCGACGTGTATTGAATGTTTATGACGTCGTCGGGTTTAAGCGAAGATGTTCTCTTTTTATAATCCGCATCGGAAACTTTTGAAGCATAATCTTTTATCGACTTAAAATTCATAAATCCTTTTGGCGTATTTTCACCCGCATAGATGATTCTTTCGATAAAAGGCATACTCTTAGATGAAACTTCGCCCTCCTTTGAATTAACGAGATTCGGGAAAAGCTCGTTGACTATGTCGACGTAGCTGACTTCCTTTGTTCCGTCCATCATAACGAGGAATTTTGTATCCGATTGATTGAGCAAATATTCAAGCTCGAAAATTTTGTAGTTTGTGTTTACCGTAACCAAAATAGCACCGATTTTGGTGGAAGCGAATAAAGTGAGCATCCATTCCGAGGTATTTTTTGCCCATATTGCAATCTTATCGCCCTTCTGAACGCCGAGAGACATAAGACCTTTTGCGTATTCGTCCGTTTCCTTGTCAAACTCCTCCCACGTTCTTTCATAATTTTCAAGGGGGAATTTACAAGCTAAATTTGTTGGGTATTTTTTTGCCAAATCGTTTATTACTTCACCAAGTGTCTTGTTTATAAATTCCATAGTTAACTCCGTATTAAATTTCTAATCGTATAAATTGTTGTTTTTTACGGACAATCTCATAAATTGTTCAATGTTAAACAGATTCCACAACGGCTTATCTTCCGGAGGATAAACCTTAAAAACCAGCCTTTCCCCGCTGACGGGATGATTAAATTTTAATTCCACTGCCCATAGGCATAGCGGGATTTTTATCTTTTCCTCGCCGTAACGAAAATCGCCCACTATGGGATTGCCCATACCTGCCATCTGAACTCTTATCTGATGACCTCTGCCTGTCACGAGATTGACGGCAAGCAAGCTGAAATTTTGTTTTGAATCCAATATCTTATAATCGAGTTCGGCATACTTTGCGCCTTCGGTAAGAGCGGGAACGATTTTGACGTTGTTCGTTTTGGTATCCTTTTTTAAATGGCAGATAAGCTTTTTTTGCTTGTCTTTAGGAACGCCGTGGACTATTGCAAAATACTTTTTTTCCACTTCCCCGTCTTTAACCTGCTGACACAATCTCGACGCCGCTTTGCTCGTTTTAGCAAAAACCATAACGCCGCCCGTGGGACGGTCTAGTCGGTGAACCAGTCCCAGATATGCGTCGCCGCTCTTGTTGTATTTCTCGATAAGATACTGCTTTAAAAGAGTAAGCAAATCCTCGTCGCCCGATTCATCCTTCTGAACAGGGAGATTTTGAGGTTTTGTTACAACCAAAATGTGATTATCTTCAAACAATATCTTAACGTCTTCTCTCATATAAGCTCCGTCTTACGACAAGTCTATTTTATTCTTTTTGTATTTATATTTGATTAAATAAATATTAAATACCCGTATTTTAATTCATTTAACGGATAATCTAACATTTTGTTTAAACTCATTTAATATCCGTATGCGACAAATCGTTGACCTGCTATGTTTTTGTCTCCCGATTATTTTTAACGAATTTTGCTTATCGAGTGCAGACAACAAAATTAAAAACAATATTTTTGCCTTACTTATTAAAAGTAGCAAAAGCCGTGCAACCTTGAGGCAGAACAATTTCCTCTGCCGTCTTTAAACCTATCTCGTCGGAATCTATCTCGCAGCTGGGCAAACTAAGAGTTAGAATATTTTTCATAACCGTAGGCTGAAGCCCTGTGGTGTAAGAATTGAGACAGACAAACAAAGGGTTATCCGAAAGTAATTTTGCCACGAGTTCAATAAGGTCGCAAACGGAATTTTCAATCTTCCATTTTTCGCCGTTAGGTCCTCTTCCGAAGCTCGGAGGGTCCAAAATTATGGCGTCGTATTTTTTTCCTCTCCTCAATTCCCTTTCGCAGAATTTAAAACAATCGTCTACGATATATCTTACGGGTGCTTTTTCAAGCCCTGAAAGGCGAATGTTTTCGCCGCATCTCTCTACCATAGCTTTTGCCGAATCCACGTGGCAAACCGACGCTCCCGCGCTAAGACACGCCACCGTGGCGGCTCCCGTATATCCGAAAAGATTTAAAACGGATACGGGTCTTTTGGCATCCTTTATTAGTTCAATCATTCTCGCCCAATTTACCGCCTGTTCGGGAAATAGTCCCGTATGTTTAAAGCCCATAAGCTTTAATTTAAACTTTAAATTGCGCCAGCCTATGAAAAACTCCTCGGGCGTATCTTTTAAATATTCCCAATATCCACCGCCTGTGGAACTGCGCTTATAGACGGCATTTATTCCTTTATAACTTCTGAGCGGTTTAGACGGTTTCCAGATAACCTGAGGGTCTGGTCTTATGAGCAAGAGATTTCCCCACCTTTCGAGTTTTTCGCCGTTTCCCGTCGCTATGACTTCAAAATCCTTCCATTCGTCGGAATACTTCATTTTTTCTTAACCGATAAAGTTACGGCGTTGCCGTTGATATCCCATTCTTTGACAAAGCCGTCAACGTTTTCGGACGCACTTTCCGCAAGAACGTCTTTTAAGTATTTCTTCTCGTCCAGCACCTGTTTAGCGAGTCCTTCCGCTTTATATCCTACCGTGATGTGGTCGGTAACTTCAAATCCCGCCTCTTTACGCATCGTCTGAATTTTAGAAACGATTTCTCTGAGCACGCCCTCTTTGACGAGTTCGTCGTTGAGTTCGGTATCCAAAATAACGGTGACCAAGCCGTCTGTTTCCGAAGAAAATCCCTCTTTCGTCTTGACGGATATAAGAAGGTCGGATTCGGTAAATTCTACGTCCGAGCCGTCGATTTTCGTTTTATAAATTCCGCCGTCCCTTACCGCTTCGACTACTTCCTTGCCGTTGCAGGAAGATAAGAATTGCCTTATTCCTCCGAGCAATTTTCCGTATTTGGGGCCGAGCGTCTTAAGTTGCGGCTTTAACTCGTAGGTTATATAATCCGCACTGTTATCGGAAATAATGCACTCTTTGACATTCAGTTCGTCCTCGATAAGACCTTTCAGCTCGACGGGCAAATCTTTATGTCCGTTATACATAAGTTTTGAAAGCGGCTGTCTGTTTTTGATGTTCGACTTAGCTCTTGCGCTTCTGCCCAAGACGACGACTTTTAAAACGTCTTCCATACCCTTTTCAAGTTCGGAATTTATATACGTTTTATCCGATACGGGGAAAGAAGCAAGGTGCACGCTTAGCGGCGCGTCTTTCTCAAAGGGACGAACAAGGTTCTGATAAATGGATTCCGCCATAAAAGGAGTATAAGGAGCTATGACGAAAGACAGAGTTTTGAGCACGGTATAAAGCGTCGTATAAGCGGCGGCTTTATCATCCGTCATATCGCTGCCCCAAAATCTTTCTCTCGAGCGACGAACGTACCAATTTGAAAGTTCGTCCACAAACTCGCCGATTTCCCTTGCGGTTTCCGTTATTTTGTATTCATTGAGTCCGTTGTCAACAAATTCTATCAAACTGTTCAGCTTTGACAATATCCATTTATCCATTATGGATAGCTTTTGATTTTTAAGGCTGTATTTCGTCGGGTCAAACTTATCGATTTCGGCATAGAGCACGAAAAACGCATAGGTATTCCAAAGCGTGCCCAGAAACTTTCTTTGTCCTTCCGAAACAGCTTCGGGATAGAATCTCGACGGAAGCCACGGCGCACTCGACGTATAGAAATGCCAACGGGTGGCGTCTGCGCCCTGTTTGTCGAGTACCGTCCAAGGGTCAACAACGTTGCCCTTGTGCTTGGACATCTTTATGCCGTCTTTGTCGTTTACGTGACCGAGCACAATACAGTTTTTAAACGGAGAGACGCCAAACGCCAAAGTGGACACGGCGAGCAAGGTATAAAACCAGCCTCTCGTTTGGTCAACAGCTTCGCTTATGAAATCCGCAGGGAAAAACTTTTTGAACGTTTCCTGATTTTCAAACGGATAATGCCACTGCGCAAACGGCATAGAGCCGCTGTCAAGCCAGCAATCGCACACTTCGGGCACTCTGACCATCTTTCCACCGCATTCGCAATCCCACGTTACGGCGTCGATATACGGACGGTGAAGTTCGATGTCCTCTTTCATTCCCGACAGTTTTTTGAGTTCTTCCCTGCTTCCGATGACGTGCTTTTTGCCGCACTTGTCGCATATCCAGATAGGAAGCGGCGTTCCCCAATATCTTTCACGGGATATACCCCAGTCAATGACGTTTTCGAGGAAGTTGCCCATTCTGCCCGTGCCGATTGTAGGAGGCATCCAGTTAACCGAAGCGTTGGATTTTAAAAGAGCTTCTTTGACTTCCGTCATTTTGATGAACCAGCTTGAACGTGCATAGTATAAAAGCGGTGTGTCGCATCTCCAACAGAAGGGATATGAGTGCGTGAACATAAGTTCTTTAAAGAGCAATCCCCTGTTTGCAAGATTTTTGATTATAAGCTTATCTGCGTCTTTGGCAAAAAGAGAAGTAAATTCGCCCGAACCTTCGATAAACTTTCCTCTTTCGTCTACTTGCTGGACAAAAGGAAGCTTATAATTTTTGCCTACGTTTGCGTCGTCCTCACCGAAAGCGGGAGCAATATGAACAATACCCGAACCGTCGGTCAACGTGACGTAACCGTCGCAAGTGATATAGAACGCCTCACCCTCTTTAACCTTGGCAAAGTCAAAAAGCGGAACGTATTTTGCAAATTCGTATTCTTTTCCTTTTTTAGTTTCTACCTTTTCATAGCTGTCAAAAAGCGAATCGATAAGAGCGTCCGCCAAAATATAATATTCGTCGCCCACCTTTATTTTCGTGTAGTCCTCTTTGGGGTTCATACAAAGAGCGACGTTTGACGGCAAAGTCCACGGAGTCGTCGTCCAGGCAAGAAAATAGGTATTATCCTGTCCTACCGCCTTAAATTTGACAAAGATTGAAGTTTCGGTAACGTCTTTGTATCCCTGCGCAACTTCGTGAGAAGAAAGAGCCGTTCCGCAACGGGGGCAATAAGGCACGATTTTATGACCTTTATACAAAAGCCCCTTTTCGTCAACAGTCTTTAAAAACCACCATACCGATTCGATATAACTGTCGTGATAGGTCACGTAAGGATTTTTCATATCCGCCCAATAGCCTATACGGTCGCTCATCTTTTCCCATTCCGACTGATATTTAAAAACCGATTCTTTGCATTTTTTTATAAAAGGCTCAATGCCGTATTTCTCAATCTCCGGCTTGCCGTCGATTCCGAGCTGTTTTTCCACTTCAAGTTCGACAGGCAATCCGTGAGTATCCCAGCCTGCTTTCCTCAATACGTTGTAGCCCTTCATAGTCTTATAACGAGGAATAATATCCTTCATGACACGGGTGAGAATGTGACCGATGTGCGGCTTTCCGTTAGCCGTAGGAGGTCCGTCGTAAAACGTAAATGTTTTTTTGCCTTCATTTAAGGCAACGCTCTTTTCAAAAATCTCGTTTTCCTTCCAAAAAGCGAGTATTTCTTTTTCTCTCTCGACAAAATCGAGATTTGTGTCAACAGGTCTGTACATATAAATCCTCAATTATAATTTGATATTATTATTGTTTATTATAATTTCATAAATCAAAAAAAGTCAAACGAATACAAATTGTTTTAATAAAAAACTTAAACTGCGCCGTCGGCTTAAAAATAACACTTTTGCTTAATTATAGAAAAAAAAAATAAAACCTATCGCTTAAAAAAATCAAAAAAACAAGTTATAAATACGTTGCCTTTTGATGCGATTTAACGGTCGCATATGAGATTATAAACACGGCGTCAAATGAAGCATACCCTATACAGCGACGATATAAAACAAAACATTTTCGATATGATTAAAAACGCTCTTTTTAGAACGTTTAAAATACCTTTATAATTCCGTATCCAAAATACTTTTGAAACAGAGCGTTTCAATACCTCTACTCTATATTCAAAAACGCTCTTTTCCAAGAGTGTTTTTGAATACCGTTTTTGCACTCGATATATTCAAAAACGCTCTTTTTCAAGAGCGTTTTTGAATACCGTTTTCGCACTCGATGTATTCAAAAACGCTCTTTTCCAAGAGCGTTTTTGAATACCGTTTTTACACTCGATATATTCAAAAACGCTCTTTTTCAAGAGCGTTTTTGAATACCGTGCAACCTCGATCGATACATTCTACCGAAGCGGAAACTGTGTAGGTAACTCCCTCAAAGCTTCCTTGTGGCACACACTAAAATCTGCTTAGTGCTGCTGCGGTCAAGCTCTGACACGGTTCACAGCATAGCATTGCACAAGACCTTGTTATCAACATCCCTTGCACAGCGCAACCTTCCATAGATTGCACCTCAATCGGTATTCGACACCGCTATAGCGGATTGCGGTTTACAGGGCACCGCTGGCTCCCCGTCTAGCACGGCTACTGTATTTTATCATACAGCAAGCGTTATTGCAAGTACTTTTTTGATTAATAAAATTTGCTAAATGTCAAAAAAAGTGCTAAAATACGGCTATGAATAAGCGTATTTTAACTTTGCAAGATTTTTCATCTATAGGACGCTGTTCGCTGACCAGCGCAATTCCCGTCCTTTTCGCGGCCGGTCACGAGGCAGTCGCGCTTCCTACCGCCCTTTATTCAACGCAGACGGCTATTCCGGATTTTACTTTTAAGGACTTAAGCGATTTTTTGATGCCCGCATACAATCATTTTAAAAAAATAGATATTAAATTCGATTGTTTGTATACAGGATTTTTGGGTACTATAAGCGCCGTAAATTCCGCCATCGAAATTGCAACCGATTTAAAATCTAAGGGCACTTTAATCGCTATTGACCCCGCCATGGCAGACAACGGCAGTCTCTACGTCGTTTTCGACAACGATTATTACCAAAAAATGCTTTCGCTTGTAAATCTTGCCGATATCCTGATGCCAAACTTTACGGAAGGAAAAATGCTCGCCAATATAAAAGAAGATTTACAGCCTACAAAAGAAAGTGCTGTTGCCATATTAAAAAATCTTAAAAAACATGGTTTTGAAAAAGTAGTTCTTTCCGGCATTGCAGATAAGGATAAGTGCGGGACGGCAACGCTTTATAACGGTGAAATAACATTTCAGTTCAACAAGCGTTTTGACCTTAATATTCACGGCGCGGGTGACGTGCTCTCCAGCGTATTTTTGGCAACGCTTTTAAAGGGCAATGATTTTTGTCAATCCGTCCAAAAGGCGGTTGATTTCGTGCACGACTGTATTGACCTGACCGTCAAAGAAGGACACAATTTAAAATACGGACTTGTCATTGAAAGATTTTTGAGCTATTTATAAACCTGCGCGCAAAAAGTATAATCAAACCTCAGTTTTCGATACACAAAAATTATTTTCATCGCAAATTTATTGACCGACCTAAATAAACGGATAAACTTGATTTTTAATTTTTAATTAAATATTGTTTTATGCATTTCACTTTAAAAGGATAAAGGATAAATTTTAACAATTTATCCTTTTTTGTTAAGTTTTAAGTAAAATTGCCTCAATTTTGGCATTTTAGTAAATTTTGCGCCGTCTGTTTCATAACTTGAATTATGAGAATCGGCGTATACGACAGCGGAATAGGCGGACTTACCACCTTATCGAGATTAATTTCGGCTTTCCCCGACTGCGACTATTTATATTTCGCGGACAACGACCTCTTCCCTTTCGGGCAAAAGAACGCTGATTTTTTAAAGAGAAATCTATTGCATAAACTAAAGATTATAAAAAGAGAAACGGATTTAATTGTTGTTGGCTGTTATACCGCCTCGTCACTTGTGCAGGACAGTTTAAAAGACGTTTACACTCTAAAACCGTATGTCGATAAAGAAACATTGTTAATAGCTACTCCCAACACAATAAAGAATCTTAAACCGCAATGTATGACAGGCGATACGCCGAATCTGGCCAGTCTTATCCAAAACTGTTTTGTATTAGAAAAGGAATGTTCGGCAATTGACGATTATCTGTATGAAACTCTGAATTGTTATTACGGAGTGGAAACGGTATCGCTGGGTTGCACGCATTATAACTTTATCAAGGATAAAATACAAAATCTGTTATGCCCCAAAAGAATCGTTGACGGAAACGACGACTTGATTTATAAACTGGCTTTTGCCGTCAAACCCTCTGACAGTCAAGGAAAAGTGAGCTTTTCGTTTAGCGGCGCACAGCAAACGGATATTTACGCCAAACTGTTAAAAAAACTGATAAACAAAAAAATTTGACTTATCGGCCTAATTTCCAAACGCATAATCTATCGCTCCTGCTATAGCGGCGGCGGTATTTTCTACATAAAAGTCTATTTCCTTGGGTGTAACGTATTTTGACGGCTCTTTTAATATCATTTCCCCGAATCTTTTCATATCAACCGATTTTCCGCCTAAACCCTCATATACGTTTATGCAATCAAAAATCAATCCGCTCGTTTTAAGAACTAAAGGAACGCCTATCGCCAGCACGGGAATCTTTAAACTCGATTCCGAAATATCCCCCGTTTCGGAGCCCACTCCACCGCCCGGCTTAATACCCGTGTCGGAAAGCTGAAAGCTGTTGTTGATTCTGCTCAGGTTTGAAGTGCAAAGAGTATCGCACGCAATTACCAAGTCCGGCTTGATTTTATCGCAAATACCCGCCACGAATTCGCTTGAATTAATCCCCGTTTTTGATAATACCTCGGGCACGGCGCAACACACTGATATTTTGGTTTTTTTACCCCTGCTCCTTTCATCTGAATCGTTTCCGCTAAATTCCGAACTGCAACCTTGATGACTCTGTCTTGTTATTTTTATCTTTGACGTCACCAAGGCGCCCAATTTATCACATTCAAAACTAGTGTTGCCAAGACCGACCACAAGCACGGTTTTCGGGTTTCCCTTCCTCTTGGCAAGCGAAAAAATGTCGGCTCCGAAATTTTCAATAAAATTCGAACAGTCTTCAAACGTTCTTTTTTTTAAATCATAGGTTATATATATACCCGCTTTTTTACCGACAGTCATATCGTCTTCGGATAATTCCGACACGCTTTTTACGGCAAACTTTAAATCCGTTTTGACGGTTTTAATCTTTTTATCTTTTTCAAAACCGTCTATGGCACATTGAATATATTCCATAATTTTATTATTTTTTATTTAAAAAAAACAATGCAAAATTTGTTGCAAAAATTATTTTCTTATGATATTATCTTATGAGTGAAAATTAAGGTATCTTAAAGGAGAAAAAAATGCCTAACATTAAATCAGCGAAAAAAAGAGTTCGTGTTTCGGCAAGACAAAATGCGGAAAACGTTCAAAAAAAATCAAGAGTTAAAAACGCAATCAAAAAATACAATGCAGCTATAGCCGCAAAAGATTTGGAACTTGCGGAAAAACTTTTGCCTGAAACCGTGAGCGTTATCGATAAAGCAAGATATGACGGTGTTTATGCCGACAATACCTGCTCGAGAAAAGTTGCTACCATTTCAAGGGCGCTTTCAAACCTCAAAGCAGAATTGGGTAAATAATTAACTTCACGAATTTTTCTCGCCTGCCTTTCGGCAGGTTTTTTTCATATTAAAAATAGAATTGAAATTATACTAAAAGCCCTTATCGCCTTATACATATCGTCGCCTGATAGCGGAATATTTGCAAGTTTTAAACAAAATAAAAACGCGAAAAATTCGCGTCGTTATCACCTGAAATTTTTATGGGATTATATAAATATTAAATAAGTTTAAATACAATAAAAATAAATCCGATATATCGCCGAAAGTTTATTTAGCGTTCCATTTTACGGAGCCGTTTGTGTCGACAACGCCCCACCTGCCGTCTTTTTTAACCCGTGCGGTTCCACCCTCAAAAGGAGTAGCGGCATCAAAATCGAAAGCTATTACAAGATTGTTTTTCTTGTCTATATATCCGCATTTTCCGTCTTTCACTACAACGGCATAACCTTCGGAAAAACTGAGCGCCGATTCGTATTCAAAAGGTATCACCACATTGTTTTTTTCATCTATAAATCCGCACTTTTCGTCAAGCTCGACGCAGGCAAGCCCTTCTTTAAACGAAAAGACTTCGTCATATTTAGGCTCTATAACGTTTTTAACTCCGTCGTAAAAACCCCATTTAGTGCCTCTTTGAACTTTTCTCCACTCAGACGGCGGATAAGGAACAGAAGATATAGGCTTTGATTCGGTATGGTCATATCTCGGCCTTCCCTCTCCCTGCCTTAATTTTCCGCTGAGAGTAAAAAACTTCCTGTTCGGTAAAATCTCGGTTGGTTCTTTGGTATGTTTTTGCTCTGCTCTTTTCTCGGGCAAAGCGGCCTTTATGTTGGACTTTTGCTTTTGAGAATCTTTAGAGGATTGTTTAGCATTTTCCTTGACTGCCTTTGGTGCCGAAGCGGGAAGAGTTGCAAAACAAAATCCTTTTGATTTTAAAGCCTTTGAAATTTCGATAAGATGCTTTTTACCGAAATTCTGAATCTTATACATATCCTTTTCCGTCCTTACCACAAGGTCGGAACACTGTTTAAAATTATTCTTTTTAAGCAAAGCACAAGTGACCTCGCTTAAAGACAAATCGTCTATTAAAACGGATTTCGCTTTCTGTTCCATCTGCGGGTCATATACGTTTTGAAGCTTTTGAGGTTTGTTTTCTTTTTTATAGTAAAATTTACGTTTAGCCATATTTACTCCTTTTGATATTATATCAAAAAAATTTTAAAAACGCAATAAAAGAATTTTATTAAGTTTCAAAACCGATAAAACCGTTGAGGTAAATCTATTGTTTGCCACTTTAATATCACACCACATATTTTGATAGTTTATTGACTTATTAATAAATATAATTTATTATATCTAATAAGGTGAAAACATGAAAACAACAAAAATAACGGGAATTTCATATATTTTCATTGTCTTATCGGCAATAATTATTTTGCTCTGCTTTTTGCCGCCCAATGTCGCAATGGCAGACGAAAACGATAACTATGAAATAACATTTCCCTCAACCGACTACATACAGTTAACTTCTCCTTCCTCTTATTTTTATGGCGGATCGCATTATATCTACGATTCGTCAAGAATTATCGCTTTAGGCGATGCTCTTTCTTTTTATAATATTGATTGCAACGTTAAACAATTTGTAAAATGCGGCGAAAACTTTATCATCAATACCGGAGATTCTTTCAAAAAACTTTCGACGACGACGGGGGCGTGTGAAGATATAACGCTTGGTTCCGCAACGGCTGATTTTATCCTTTATACTTACGGCAGCTTATCGAACATTATAGCGATAAACAACGTCACGGGAGAAACAATTGTCTTTGACGACTCTTTCTCGCCTGTTAAAGAACAGACTCTCCCATATCTGGCATACAGCTATACCTACTGCTTTGAAAATTTCATTTATTCCGTTTCAATAAATTTTACGGTTGAAACGGGATTAAAATTTTATGTTTACAAAACGGATATCGAAACTTTTTCCCGACAAACCCTTTTTGAAATCGAAGCGCACGGAAGAATTTTCGTAGGAAACAAAATAGCCGTTCTTCAGGGAGATTCGCTTTTCTTTTACGACGAAAACGGAGCGGATTACGGCTCAATGGAAATTGCATACAATTTTGACGCGTTTGCCGACGCAAACGGGCTTTATATTTTTAATTATGATGAAGACAAAATCGATATATACGACACTCAAAATGAAGTCGAGCATATAAAAACTATAAGTCAGACTTCTCTTTCAAATTTGCCAAGCGATGCGATAGAAGTTGACGGGTCACTGTATTTCACCGACAATAACGGTTTAAATACGATAAAAGACAATAAACAGGAAACTATTGCGGCGCAAAATGCGACTTCGGTTTGCAATGTTCAAAATAAAATATATTATGCCGCGGGAAATTTTGTATATACCGACTCCGCAAGCTATAATTTCGACTCTCCCGTATTATCCGTCGACGCCGATGACGATACTGTATATGCCCTTACCGCAAACGGAATATATACCATAAAAGACGATAAATTAAATCTGTTCACTGCCCTGTCAAACGGCAGGAAAATTGTTGCCAACAGCGAAGGAAGCCTCGTTTACGTCCTTACCGATACGGAAATCAAAGCTTTTACAAAAGAAAAAACGGCTGTCGCTTTTCCCTTTAACGGAAATTGCTCGCTCATTTCAGACTTTGACGTCGATTATGTGGGAAATCTTGTAACGGTAACGAGAGACGGCGTTTTAACAAAATACGTAAGAACGGTATCATCGTTTGAAAAAGAGGGCGAGATAACGTTGAGCCTTGATAATTATCAAACGGGAAATATCTCTTCTGTGTTTATCACCGAGGACGGAAAAGTCATTTTTACTTCAGATAAATCGTTTGTCGGAAAATGTCCATATTTCGAGTTTGTCACAAAAGACACGTTTGAATCGGTTCCTGCTCCTCAACCGCAATTTGCCGACACAACTAAAACAAACAAAGCGACCTTGTTTTATTTAAATCCCAACAATTTTGAATATGTTGAAGAATTGCCTTCCGACACGCGCGTGATAAAACTTGCCGCGTTAGACGAAACATTTTCCTATGTTTTAAAGGACGGGACTTTCGGATATATCAAAACCGCCGATTTAACGCTCATACCCGATTACGAAGGCGGATTGGCCCTTAAAGCATTGCACTCAAAGGCCACGCTTTATGACTACCCCGATGCATCCGCAGATTTTATCGAAGTCCCTAAAAATACAAAATTGACCGTTTGCGGTGAAAGCTATTTTAATTTAATAACATATTACAAAGTCGAATATGACTCAAAAAAATATTTTGTAAAAGTCTCCGAAGTAGCTTTGGACGCTCCTACCGCGCTCACAAACGAGCCGACTCAATACGGAAGAGCCAAAGCGGATAAAATAGGACAAAAGGTAAATCTTTACGCTCTCCCCGATTCCGACTCGTCTGTCATAGAAAAAATAATAGACGGTAAAGAGCTCACGGTTTTTTCCGAACTTATCAACGGTTTTTATAAGGTTCAGATTGGCACGCAAATCGGCTATATAAAGGCATCACAAGTAAAATTCGGAGGATTGACAAACGCTCAAATAATCGCCATCGTTTGCGTTTCCGTGGCAATAGTCGTTGGCGTGGTAATCTTTATCGTAACGACTAAGCTTAAAAAGAAAAAGGAAAAGGAGGGCGACGGAGTAAAAAGCAACTCGGGAAAACTTAAAAAGACAAAGAATTTTTCCGACGATTAACCGCCACTCAGTTTGCCATTTATCCTATCCGAAAATATGTGTATATTAAGTTATTAAGGGCAAAAATCATTTATAAAATTTTTAACTGAAGCAAGTTTTTTAATATATATAATCTTTCTTTAATTGAAATTGCAAACGATAATAAAATAAAGTCGTCCGCTAAGACGACTTTATTTGTATTTAATATTTTTAAAATTTTAAACCGCAACAGACAAGTTTTGTTAATTAAACCGATTTGCTACGATAATGAATAATCGGAAAGCATCTTATCCAATTTTTCTTTTTTCAGGCGCATATTAATCTCTTTTGTTTTCTTTATTTTATTTGAGTTTACTGCAGCCCATATTATTGAAACAATTAGTAAATATCCCGCCGGAACGGCAAACATATAAAACATATCGTATATAATGCTAAGAGCAATCGCACCTGCAATTAACAGAATAAGCGGCAAGAAAAGCAAAGGAGCGAAAATTTTTGCCGTTTGCTTTTTTATATTTTTAGATACGTCCTCTTTCGGCGAATAATCCAAGTGCGGGACGTTATTGAATGAGCACCCCCTAATAGCATAGTTTTGGTCTCCTATCGAATAGGGCAAAACATAATCCAGCTTAGATACGTTATATATTTTTTTAACGCTATGAGTGGCGGTATAAGAAAAATTTCTGACGTGGTCGCCAGGCAAGGAATTTAGACATTGATTCGATGCAATATCCTCGCCTACTGCAATCGCACCGGCAAGCATATCATCCGTAGCATGAAAAGGAGAAATGCTATAAGAAGCGGAGTTTACGGGAATACAAAGCTCTTGCTTATAAATTTCAGTAAAGCGGTCCTCTTCTGTTGCAACGTCGTATATTCCTTCGTTATTATCGATTTTGCAACAGGTAGAAATATTGCCTCCGAAATAAGTCGAACTTATCGGATGCCAATCGGTTACGACTCTGGTTCTTGCAACCTGTCTGTAATTAGGTCTGCCGTTGACGTAATAGGTTTCCGTTACATAATAAGTTTCCGTCCTGTCATAGCCGATATCTGCGCTATATGATAAAAAATAATCTGCCAATACAACGCCAAAAACGGAAACTTCTTCATAAGCGGGACTAAAAACGGCATTCACGGTTTTTACAGAGGTATAATCGTCCGTGTATAACGTTTCAAAAGCCGATTTAACGAAATCCATTATATCACCGTTTTTCGGCATAGCTAAAAACGTTTCTTTTTCGTCGGTAATAATTTTTGTAACAACGTTGTTTTTTTGCGAGACATCCCGCTTCACGTTAAAAACAGAGCCACAGTGATGACACTTGCAAGTATACGACGTCATCAACAATAAATCGTTTGAACCGCAGTTTGGACAATTAAATTTAGAGTTATTCATTTGTGCCTCGGATAATGCCGTAAATAATTCATTTAAATATATAAGCAACGGCAATATTATTCAAAGAAATTAAAAACCTAATTTTTCAATCAAATCATTGTATAATTTTTCGGTCTTTTCAACAGTGTCGAGATTTAAAACAACATAGGCTCCGTCGCAATTTATTGTTATGTATCTCGGAACGTTGTTATAAACAAACAATTTGTATCTTCCGTATACAGCATTTGAATATGTACCGGCGGAAACTCTGTATAAATCCGTCCCCATAATTTTAGAACCTTTATTGTAGTTACTGGATATTTCAACAGATTTAACGTTTTTTAAAGAGACGGAATGAGTAGCCATCGAAGATTTTATCACAAGGCTGTTCCCCTCATAATAAACGTCTATATTTCCCGCTAAAAACAGGACTAAAATCACCGTCACAAGAATTAAAATCAGAACAACCCAAAGCACAAGTTTTTCCGTTTGAATGGCAGATATTTTCTTGGCAGAAGAGCATTCCATACCGTCCGATACAGCTTCGATATCGGAAGCAAACTCTCTTCCTCTCGTCTTTTTCAGATTTTTATCGCTTTGGTTGTCTAAATTTTTCATATTTACCTCAAAAAGATTTTAACACATCATGAATTAAAAAACAATATGTTTTATGCTTTATTAGAATAATTTATAAAATTAAAATGGCTTATAATTACGGCATAATAAAAACGTCAAACGCTAAAACGTTATTTCTATATCGCAAAAAAGCAATATTAACAATACTCAAATATTAAAAATAAAACATAAATAAAAAAAGGCGATTTCTCGCCTTTTTTATTTAATTGTTTTAGTTATTGCTATCCGAATTTGCCCCTCTGAACACAAGTTTCGGAACGGAATATACAAGTTGTATAACTCTGCCCTTACCCGCCTTGATTGCTTTTATTGAATCAAGCTCGAACTCATTTGCGGTAACAACGAATTTAATATCTTTAATAGATGCTTTGCCCTTGACGGAAAGTTCGTTGACGTCTTGCTCAACAAGTCCTTTTTTCTTTAATGAAGCCAAGTCTACGCTACCGCCTGTCGGGTATGCCTTTACAATCTGTGACATTGTAAGCGTTGCGTTTTTGATTTTAGAAGGTCTTTTGATTTCCCTAAGCGTCATAGAAAAATCTTTTTTCTCCTCTTTATCCTGCACCGCTTTTAAATTTTTTTCTGCGTTCTCTTTGGCTTTTTGTAATTCCTTAATCAGCTTTTCGTCTTCGCTATTTTTTTTTTGCTCAGCACTCTCTGCCGATTTTTTCGCGGAATTATCCTGCTTTTTAGATTTTTCGTTTAAAAGGTCGTTCTTTGCCTTTAACTCTGCGGTTGCGTCCTTTTTAGTTTTTTTTTCAGCAGGAATTACTTCTTTACTTTGTTTTTTTTTATCTTCTGCTTTAGGAGCTTCGGCAACGGGCTTATCTGCTTTTTTAGGAGCAATCTTTTTGTCCGTTACGCCAACTGCCGATATCTTTTCTGCCTGTTTTCTTGCGTTTTCAAAGATAGCTTCACGAGCCTTTTCGTCTGCGATTCTCTCTCTTTCGATTTCAGCTTGACGAATTTGACGGCGACGCATTTCCTCTTGCTTGACCTTATTGATTTCGGCAAGTCTTTCTTTTTTATCCTCTTCATCTAAGCGCAATTCAGCCATCCTTTCCGCATGACGCTCAAGAACCTTTTTGCGTTCTGCTTCGATAGCGGCTTTTGTTTGAGCTGCTCTTTGTTTTTCTTCAAGTCTTGCCTGCTTTTCTTCTTCGGCTTTAATTCTTTGACGTTCTTTTTCGTCCGCCTTGATTCTTGCATTGATTTCAGCTCTTTGACGCGCTCTTGTCTCTGCAATTTCCTTTTGCTCGGCTTCGTACTCGAGCTGACGACGTCTGTCTTCCTCTTTCTGTTTTTTCAAAACGTCGGCAATCTGAGCTTGAATTTTTTTCTCCTGCTCTGCTTTGGCTTTTGCATTTGAAGAAACTCTGAGTTGTCTTTCCTTTTCCGTTTCTTCCTTGAATATCTGAAGCCTATGATTTAAAGCCTTATCTCTTTCCGCCTTTTTGCGTTGTTCTTCCTTTTCGTTAGCCGCCTTTTCTTTTTCATGCGCAACGGCTTGATGATGAGCTTCCGCCATAATGTTATCCATGAGCTTTTTATGGTCCTTTTGAGCCTTTTCCTTTTCAAGCTCTCTTTCTCTTATCATCATGGCTTGCTCTTTTGCGTTCTCAATTTGGAACTTTTCGATATCACGCCTTTTTTGCTGAAGGTTTAAATAATATTGCTTTTCTCTTTCGGCGTTTTCAATCCTTTGATTTTCCAGACTTGCAAGCATATTGGTCATGCTCGCTCTGGCTTCCATTTTTCTTTCATACTTTTGCTTAGCACGCATTTCGGCAAGTTCTTTCATACGAGCTTGATATCTGACTTTAGCCTCTTCTTCGAGTTGACGGCGCATTTCTTCTTGCTCTTTCTGAGCTTGAAGTTTAGCATCCTCTTCTGCCTTACGCTTTTCTTGCTCGGCAAACCATTTGGCTCTCTCCTTTTCTTTTTCAATACGCTTTTTCTCGGCGAGTTCCGCGTCGTGAGCTCTTTTTGCTTCGAACTTAAGTCTCTCAGCTTCCTCTCTCTGTCTAATGTTGCCGAACGAATTGTCAATGGTCATTTTTTCTCTATTCTGAGCCTTTGCCAAACAACGGTCATTAAGTACGATATTATCGTATGAACTCTTATTTTTGCCCATGTTTTCCTCCTAACACCACATCAACGTAGAAAATTTATAGCGATTTAGTAAAATGCTACTATATTTAGTTATATAATAACAAATAAAACACAAAAATTCAATACCTAATTTTAAAATTTTTTCAAATATTTCAAAAAACGACCCAATTGGAAATAATTAACAAATAAACGACTGTTTTTTGTCAAAATCCTCAATCTTATGTTTATTTTTTAAACCTAAAGACATATCGACATTTCAAAAATGTATTTGCTCACTCTCAACTGCCCCACTCCCCCGTGAGTTTGAAATTGTACCAACCGATAATCAGTCCGATAATCAATTTAAAATCAAAACATTTTATCAATCAGAAGTTTTGCCTTTCCACCCGATAAAAAAACCGAACCTTTCGGTTCGGTTTTGGTGGATAAATAGTAACGTAAAACAAATTTATTTATGTAACAGACAGGCTTTATTTGTAATTTTTTCTTTTACTACAAGAACGGTATCGCTAATCGAAAAATTAGTAGTATCTACGACATTTTTCTCGTATATTCCAAGATTGCAAAATTGTTCCCACATCGTTTGTACTAATTCGATATTTGTATCTCTATCTAATTTTGAGCGTTCAATCGCCCGTTTCATTGTCTCCTCTTTGTTAGTTCTTAAAATAATGTAGTGTCCTTCATATCCCTCTTGAACAATATTTAGCCATGGTGCCAGAAACCACGGGCCGATAATGCCATCTACAATTACATCATATCCACCGCGGGCAAAACGCTTTGCGGCTTCCAAAAAGGACTCAATCACTACCAAGTTTTGGGCATTAGATTGTGGCAAATGTGGGGCAATGGCATTTTTGCTAAGATAATGATAAAAATCATCTGTATGCATATGCACAGACTTTTCCATGTCAGATTCTTTTGCAATGATAGAAGATATTGTAGTTTTTCCTGTTCCCGGCGCACCTGTAATCACAAGAATTCTTCCTTGTTCCATCCGCATTAAGCCTCCATACTTCCCGATTACTCTTTCCATTATTTTTCATAGACTATTATTAAACAGGGCAAATAAGTATTTTACTCATATCTATCCATTTTTTTGTTAGCCGATACAATCAGCATCATGGGACGGCGCATTTCATCTTGCATCCCCGGAATATCCATCATGTTTTCCGGCGGCTGTGGCTCCACAATCTGATTTATTATAAAACCATTTGAAAGCAGTGTATTTAGATATGTGGTCAGTGTTCTATGATATTTTGTAACCTTTTCTCCCAAAAACACAGCTGTCCGTTTGCCCTCATAATAATAATTATCCACCGGAAAATGCAGTATTTCTCCTTTTTCGTTATAATGCCAGTCTTGTGTTCCATAGGCAGTAAAAACAGGATGTTCAACCGTAAAAACTAGCTTACCACCAGACTTCAGTATTCTATATATCTTTTTTACTAAAATCTCATAATCTGCCACATAGTGAAATGCAAGTGAACTTAATATTACATCAAAACTCTCCTCTGGGAATTCCACATCTTCCATAGCACAGCATTTATATTCAACCTGTGGAAAACGTGTTTTTTCTTTGGCTACCTCGAGCATTTTATGAGAAATATCAACACCTACAACAGAAGAAGCACCGTGTTCCATCGCATAAATACAGTGCCATCCATAACCGCATCCTAAATCAAGCACACGCTTATCTTTAAAATCCGGCAGCAGCTTTTTCAATGTTTCCCATTCTCCTGCACCGACTAGTCCCTGCTGTGAGCGACTCATTTGACTGTATTTTTGAAAAAATATATTATCGTCATATTTGTTTTCTTTCATCTGAATTCCCCTCGTTTAAAAAGTTATTTATCTCCGTTGCAATTTTTTCACTTCTTTATAAAGCTTCTCGGTCATATCGTAGCATTCAAAAAGTGAAAGACCGGGTACTTCAAAAATATGATTAACCCTTTCGGCATATTTTTCAGGTTTATATTCAAAAGTTTCAAGAAGTTTTATAGCTTTCTTTTCGTTATATAAGTCTGAGCTGCTTCTTTCATAACCTCATTTGCAAATACAACCTTAATCCCGGGTCGTTCAAAGCCTACATCCATGCCACCGGCTCTGGTAAACAGGGAAACGGCTATAAGTTTTTTACTTATTTTCAGACTTCTCCTCATCGTGGATTTTAAATATTAAGCAATGCTCTTTTGAGTCCAAATAAATATCAAACTTTGTTTTTCCTTTTTCGACCCCTAAATTGGAGATTACCGACTTTGGCAAGCGAACTCGCATGTCCTGCTGCAAAAGATAGGTGTCTAAGTATATTCTCTCATCCATATCCCATTCTCCTTCTAGTGATGGACTAATTTTACCCTATTTTTAGTCTAACGTCAATCAGTTTGCCTCTCCGGACGGTATAATAATATCAAGTGTTATTTGACAGAATGATTGCAACAATTATTTATAAAAACAAGTCCCGTAGATACGAAACTTGTTATTTTGTTGCATAAACTTTGTCACTTAACAATGAAAATTCTAAAATTTTATTTATTTTTTTATAAAATTCATCAAAAAACCTATCGTCCCGTAGCAATATCTATCGTTCCGTTGATAGACCTTTCGTTCCGTAGTTATTATATATAAGGAAAAGAGCCCTGCAAAAGTGCGGTTAAACGCTCCTACAAGGCTCTGATATTTACTTACGGAAAGGAAAGAACTCCCTTTATGCAAAGAAAAAAGGTTCAATACTTTTGTATCAAACCTTTGCTTCTCTTATGGTGGAGATAACGAGATTCGAACTCGTGACCTTTGCGATGCGAACGCAACGCTCTACCATCTGAGCTATATCCCCGTATAACAGTCGCCTTAGCGACTATTATAATAATGGTTTTTTTTGATTTTAGCAAGCGTTTAAAGCTACAATTTTAAATTTAAATATCTTTAAACGTCTTATTTATTTTTCGTTTTGTCAGTCTTCTTTAACCGCCTTTTTGCGTGTTTTATTTTTTGTTAAAATGTAGGTCAATACAATTACCGCCGCAGCCACCGTCAACACAGAACCGACCGTTATCGCCGTTATCTTGATATCTTCACTGACAGCATTTATATCTGACGGTCTGCCGCTTCCGTTGACATCCGCCAAAACAATTTCCGCGTCCGTTTTTGCGACATAATCAGGCAATACCTCGTCAATATAGGCAAGTCCGGTAAGATATGCCGGGCAATAGCCGTTTACCGAATCTATCGAATCGTTAAGAAGTGGACCGTGCTTAACTCCGTATACAAGATGGCAGTTAGCCGAATCGAGTGACTGTCCGCAGGATGCACTGTATGCGGGAACCGTTCCGTCTCCTAAGCCTCTGAAAATTCCCGTTTCATAATCTATTATTGAAACTCTGCCGTTACCTTGTCCGCCCTCAACACCTATATAATTGGAAAATATCGAGCCCGCCGCGTTAATTTCCGTTTTATCCTGGTCGGCATAGTCTTCGGTTATGTTATCGTCGCCGATAAGATGAGACCTGTTTACAGTAAACTTCCCTACGCCGATGACGTATTCGGTGGACACAAGCTGAGAAACATGAACCTTTTGCTCTGACTTTGAATCCTCCACCCAAATGTCTTTTGCCTTGTCGTAAGTGGCGTTAACAAAGAAAGCGTCTTGATAAGACTCGAGATTTTTTATAAAATCTTTTATTTCTCCGTCCGAGCCTTTAACCCACGTTTGCGATAAAAGATTTTGCATGAACTGCTGATATGTGGCAGGAGCCCCGTTTATGAATATCGGAGAGTCTCCCTCACTGTAGAGCGCAAAAAATTCTTTTGTCGGAAGAAGTTCGTAAACGGACGGAATGAGTCTTGCGACTTCGGCAAGGTTAAAATTAATACCCATACCCTTAAACAAATCTTTGACGAAAGCAAGCGCGTCTTCGCTGAAAAGATTTGTCACAGCATCCATAGAGCCTAATAGCGGAGCGCCGAAAGGCATAAACAATTCCACTTTATCCCTGTTAGAGGCTTCCTTTAAATAATTCGACACCACAATGCCGCCCATAGAATGGGTATAAAACTGAACTTTGTTCCAACCGCACTTTTCGATAAAGTCCTCGAGATGGCGGGCAGATTCGACATTGGATTGTCTCCAATCGTATTGCCATACGACGATATCGTATTGATTGCGATACTTTGAATACAAATCCTCATAGAGATAGCTCATACCGCCAAATGCGTCCGCCGGATTTTCGCTCGACATATTAGCGACCCTGACGGTGGTATTTGGCACGCCTTCGTCGTCGCAACCCATATATTTAATGAGTAAATTTTGAAGCAAACTGTTTTTTTCTTCGTTATATTCTGAATTATTGTAAGTATTGCCCTCATATTTTGCGTCGAGAGCGGACAGATTATCGTCAAATTCGCCAACTAAATTCAAAAAGCCTTTAGGCGACCAAATCGCTTCGTCCGTTTCGGCGTTAAAAAGTGCGCTTGCCATAAGTCCGGGTATCAAAATCATCGCCTTATCTTTTGTCGGAGTGAAATTTTCTTCATATACGGCACCTTTGACGGAAACGTCGGAGCCGTCGTCACAAGCCGAAAAAACAAAAAACGAACAGGTTAAAATTAAAATGAGAATAAAAACGGTAAAAAATTTTGTGATTTTCATAATCCCCCCTATCACAAAAACAAAAAGGTCGGCAAGTAGCCGACTTTTTTGACAGACAATTATGCCTTATACATTCTTTTTCTTGCGGCTTCCGCTTTCTTCTTGCGTTTAACGCTAGGTTTCTCGTAAGCCTCTCTTTTTTTCAAATCGGCGATGATACCGTCACGTCCCACCTTTCTTTTAAAACGGCGGAGTGCACTTTCTAAACTTTCGTTTTCTCCAACTTTTACCGTTGACATGTCGTATTCACCTCCCGAATCGAAACTATAGCCCCTAAGCTACTTACTTGATTATACTCATCTTAGAAATTTTGTCAACAAATATTGACGCGGATATAAATATTATATACGGCTATTCTTTTTTTAAGACAATTTAAACGATTTGAAAATATCGGCAACAAAACGAATATAAACAAAAGCGTTCCGATAAAGCAAAATCGATTTTTTTAGCCATATATTTTTTTTATTATGCCATTTTTTCGGAAAGTTTTTCTCCGCCCAAAATATGGATATGCAAATGTTCTACGCTTTGGCAGGCATCGGCGCCTTTGTTGGATACAAGCCTGAAGCCTCCCTGAAGTCCGAGCTCGTCCACCATACCCGACAGCTTTTTAAGACAGCGTGCAAGAGTTACCGCCTGCTCGTCCGTCATCTCGCAGATGTTGGCAAAATGCTCTTTGAGAACTAAAAGATAATGAATTTTAGCCTGCGGAGCGATGTCTTTGAATATCAGCATTTCGTCGTCCTCGTAAACTTTTGACGAGGGAATTTCACCTTTGATTATTTTGCAAAAAAGACAGTTTTCCATATTTACTCCTTTATCGTTACGCCGTCCAAAAAGAGTTTATTAGGCGTTACGGTTTTTATTTCGTTGTGTTTAACACCTTTGGCATAAACGGAAATATAATTTTTAGAATGTCCGCTCATATATCCGTTCGATTCGCTCTCGAACAATACCTCAAGAGGTTTCCCCAAAAAGAAAGAATTATATTTGTTTTTAAGTTCATATTTAAGATTGCATGCCCTCGTTTGCCTGTCGTTCAACACCTGAGAATCAAGCGGCTTTAAATCGTATGCTCTTGTCCCCTTTCTCGGCGAGAAAGTGAAAACGTGAATATCGGCAAACGCCGCTTTTTTAGCAAACTCCAGACTGTCAAAAAAGTCTTGCTCCGTTTCGGTGGGATAGGCGACAATGAGGTCGGTTGTTATAGCTGCGTCGGGGAAATAACTTCTTATTTTTTCAACGGCCGAAAGATATTCGCTTGAAGTGTAATGCCTGTTCATTTCCTTTAATACCTTATCCGAACCGCTCTGCAAAGACAAATGGAAATGGTCGCAAAATCCTCTAAGATTTTTAGCCGCCTGCAAAAGGCGGTCGTCAACGACGTTTACCTCAAGCGAACCGAGCCTGACTCTTATGTCATAAGGCTTTAATGCGTCAAGCAGCGATGCAAGGTCGAGATTTATATCCTTGCCGTAAGCAGAAAGATTGATGCCCGTCAGCACGATCTCTTTTGCCGCCTTTGACACTTCGGCGACTTCGTTTAATATATTTTCAAGACTACGGCTTCTCGGCTTTCCTCTCAGATACGGCACAAGGCAATAATTGCAAAAATTATCGCAACCGTCCTGAACCTTTATAAAATGCCTCGTCTTAAAAGAAGCTGCGACTCCCGACTCTTCAAAAACCTCCGCCGTGGGAAAACAGCCCTCATCGCAGCCTATACTATTTTTGAAGCCCGAGAGATTTTCAAAATCGCATATGGCGATTTTGTTTGCCGTTCCCGAAACAAAATCCGCTCCTTTATCCCAAAACTGTTTGGGATTATTTTGCGACGCACAACCTATCACTAAAATCTTGGCATCGGGATTAAGCGATTTTGCCCTTTGCATAATCTGCCTTGATTTACGCTCCGCCTCTGCCGTTACGGCGCAAGTATTTATAACGTATACGTCCGTCTTCTCCATTTTATCCGTCACGTCGTATTTTTTTAGAAGGCGTGCGATTATAGAATCGGAATCGTATTGATTTACTTTACAGCCCAACGTATATACGCAAACTTTCATACGCCGAACGCTCCGAGTTTATATAAAATGAGAGCGGAAGAAACTACACACGCGGTCTCAGCCCTCAGCACTCTTTTACCTAACGACAATATATTAAAGCCCGCCAAGTTAGCGCTTACTGCCTCCTCGGGAGTAAATCCGCCTTCGCTCCCTACCACGACGGCGATATCGCCCTGCTTTAAGGAAAATTTTTCTATCGAGTTTTCTCTTTCGTCTTCATAGAAAAAACATTTGTTTTTAAATCCTGCCGAAAGTCTTAAAACGTCGTCAAAAGTTACGGCGTCCGTTACCTCGGTGATAAGAGACGAACCGCATTGCTTTGCCGCCTCAAAGGAAATTTTGTTGGCTCTGTCCGGGTTGAAATTTTTCTCTACCGTGTTTTTAGATATATAAGGCACTATTTTTTTGACTCCGAGCTCCACGCATTTTTGAATGACAAAATCTATTTTGCCGCCCTTGAGCAATCCCGCAAATAAGGTGACGTCATATAGGGTATCGTCTGTTTTTTTGGATAAATCGATTTTTGCCACGGCATATTTATCCGCAACCGTTACGAGCGTGCAATAATGCTCGTAACCGTCGTTAAAACAAACGATTATTTTAAATCCCGCTTTAAGTCTTAACACCTTTTTTAAATGCACAAACTCATCGCCTTTTATGGTGACTAAATCGTTTTGTCTGTTTGACGGTTCAATAAAAAAACGTCTGATTTCCACTTGATTCAACCTTATAAATATTTCGTTTATTTAATTGCTTAAAGCTATATAAATTAAAGCGATTACCTGTTTATTATAACGCATAGCGCAAAGTAAGGCAATCGCTTTTTCGTTTTCACATATCGGTTTTAACGTTTTATTTTTAATTTATAATTATTGCTTTTGAAATTTAAACGCTCTCCAGTCTTTCATACTCATCTTATCGACAAGCTTTAAGCCTAAATCCAGATATCTTGTTAAGACCTCCTCCTCACGCGAATCGATAATACCCGATATGATGAGATAACCGCCGTCTGAGATGTGGTCGCAAATTCCGTCGGACAGTTTCAGCAAAATATCTGCCGTAAGATTTGCAAACACAAGGTCGCCGTATACGTCTTTATCCGACAGTAAATCGCGCTCTTCCACTGTTACGTCTACTTTGTTAAGTATGGCGTGACGAACAGAGCTTTCGACGCACATCGAATCTATGTCGCAAAGATACGCGCTTTTAGCTCCGCATATTTTTGCGGCTATGCCGAGTATACCGCTTCCGCAGCCCACGTCGACGATATCTTTTCCTTTTACGTCGCCCATCATATCAAGGCACATTTTGGTTGTTTCGTGTTCACCCGTTCCAAAAGCGTGCCCCGGCTCGATAAGCAATATCTTTTCGCCCTCGGCTTTATCGTATTCAATCCACGACGGCACGACGGTAACGCTTGAAGTATGAACGGGTTTAAAATATTTTTTCCACTCTTTTGTCCAATCGACGTCATCTATCTTATTTACGTCAATCGAAACGGATATATTTAAAGTTTTAAGTGCGCTTTTCAAAGAGTCGAGAAAAGACGTTTCGTCACCCTCTAATACCGTTTTGACAAATACTTCGTCGCCGACGTTCATAACGTCGTCGTCAACATAGTCCCAATTTTTAGAGCTTGACAGCACGTCGATGACGTCTTGTTTGTCATCTATTTCAACGCCGTCCGCTCCCGCCATAAACATCGCTGCGGAAATAAGTTCCGCATCTTGATGATTTGTCTTTATACTGATTTCCTTTTTCATTTATTAAACCCAAAACGGCAAGCCGTTTTCTGCGGCCTGCCGATACAAATTAAAGTTTTTCTTTGTATGCTTTTTGCATAGGGAATTGTTTGGTCTCCGACGTTTCCTGAAGTTTTTTAAGCAATTCCTTTTGTTCTTTCGTTAACGACTTAGGTACCTCCACCGTAACGGTTACTATAAGGTCTCCGTTGGTCGTCTTTTTAAGCTGTTTAATGCCCTGTCCCTTTATCTTGAACACGGCGCCCGACTGAGTTCCGGAAGGAATTTCGAGTTCGCACGGTTTGTTGAGGGTGGGAACGGATATTGTGCAACCTAAAGCCGCGTCAAACATAGATATAGGCACGTTTAAAAGCAAATCGTAGTCACGGCGTGTAAAGTATTTATGGGGGCGCACTTTAATTTGAGCTATCAGAGCGCCGTTTGCTCCTCCGTTAACGCCGTGGTTGCCTTCGCCTGCATAATTAATGCGCTGTCCGTCGTCGATACCTGCGGGAATATTTATAACGATATCTTTTGTGACTTCTTTTCTCGCTTTACCGCCGCACGCGGGACATACCTCGGAAATTATTTTTCCTTTACCGCCGCATTGAGGGCAGGTTATAACTTGAGATATCTGTCCGAAAGGCGTTCTTTGCGTTTGCTGAACCTGTCCCGAACCGTTACAGTGAGGACAAACTTTAAACGCCGTGCCGCCCTTCGCGCCCGTTCCTTTGCAATCGGGACAGTTTTCTATACGCTTTATGGTAACCGTCTTTTTGCAACCGAAAGCCGCTTCTTCAAACGAAAGAGATACTCCTATCAAAATATCCTGTCCGCGTCTCGGTGAATTGGCGTTTCTCGTTCTCGAACCGCCCATAGAGCCGAAACCGCTGAAGATACTTGAAAATATGTCGTCAAATCCGAAACCTTCTCCGCCTCCGAAACCGCTAAAGCCTCCGCTAAAACCGCTGAATCCCGATTGTTGAGGATTTTCGTCGCCGAAACGGTCGTAAATCTCCTTCTTTTTAGGGTCGGATAAAACTTCGTAAGCGTGATTGATTTCTTTAAATTTTTCTTCCGCCTTCTTTTTTTCCTCCGCGGTTGCGTTGGCATAAACGTCGGGGTGATATTTTTTGGCCATTTTACGAAAGGCGGATTTAATTTCATCCGCCGTTGCGTTTTTTTCGATGCCTAATATTTTATAATAGTCCTTTGCTGCCATATTGCACCTCGATTTAAAGCCCGCAAAAGCGGGCTTTAAGGTTTAACTTAGTTTAATTTTAGTTCACGGTTCCGTCGTTTGAATCGTCAACCGTTCCGTCAAAACCGTCCTGACCGCCGCTTTGAGCGTTGGGGTCGAAGCCTGCCGCTTTCGCAGCGTCTGCCGCCGCTTGAGGATTCTCCTGATAGAACTTAGTGAATATCGGGTCACTCGCCTTACTGAGTTTCTCGACCGCCTCTTTGACCTTTTCGACGTCTTCCGCTTTCGCTATTTCTTCCGTCGCAGTCTTTGAAGCTTCTTCCAAAGTCTTTTTGTCGTCTTCGGAAATCTTGTCGCCGTTGTCACGGACGAACTTCTCTATTGTGAACGTAAGCTGTTCCGCTCCGTTTTTAGCGTCTACCAATTCCTTACGTTTTTTATCCTCTTCGGCGTATTTTTCCGCGTCTTTTATAGCCGCGTCGATATCGTCTTTAGTGAGGTTGCTTGAAGCCGTAAGCGTGATAGATTGCTCTTTATTCGTTCCTTTATCGACAGCTTTAACGGAAACTATGCCGTTTGCGTCAATATCGAAGGTAACTTCAATCTGAGGAACTCCTCTGGGTGCGGGTGCGATACCTACAAGCTGGAAGTTGCCGAGCGTCTTATTGTCTTTAGCCATAGGTCTTTCACCTTGCAAAACGTGAATGTCAACCGCCGTCTGATGGTCTGCCGCTGTCGAGAAGATTTGCGACTTGCTTGTAGGAATGGTTGTGTTACGTTCGATAAGTTTTGTAAACACACCGCCCAAAGTTTCGATACCGAGCGAAAGAGGAGTTACGTCCAAAAGCAACATATCCTTTACTTCGCCTGCCAAAACGCCTGCCTGAATTGCCGCTCCGATTGCGACGCATTCGTCGGGGTTGATGCCCTTATAAGGCTCTTTGCCGGTGATTTTTTTGACTGCGTCGTAGACTGCCGGAATTCTTGTCGAGCCGCCTACCATAATGACTTTGGCGATATCGCTATATTTTAATCCTGCGTCTTTCATAGCCTGTTCCATAGGACCGATTGTCTTTTGAACAAGGTCTTCCGTGAGGCTGTCGAATTTAGCTCTCGTGAGTTCCATATCAAGATGTTTGGGTGCACCGTTCGCCATAGCGATAAACGGCAAGTTGATTTTTGTCTTTGTCACGCCGCTAAGGTCGATTTTAGCTTTTTCTGCCGCCTCTTTGATACGTTGCATTGCCATTTTGTCGCCGCTGAGGTCGATACCTTCCGCTTTTTTGAATTCTTCGACAATGTAATCCATAATCTTTTTATCGAAATCGTCGCCGCCGAGTCTGTTGTTTCCGCTTGTAGCCAAAACTTCAAACACTCCGTCGCCGAGTTCGAGAATGGATACGTCGAACGTGCCACCGCCGAGGTCATAGATAAGAACCTTTTGTTGTTTATTTTCGTCTTTATCTATACCGTATGCAAGCGCCGCCGCAGTAGGTTCGTTGATAATACGCAAAACTTCAAGTCCTGCGATTTTGCCTGCGTCTTTGGTAGCCTGTCTTTGAGCATCGCTGAAGTATGCGGGAACGGTGATAACCGCCTGCGTGACTTTGCCGTTAAGATATTTCTCCGCGTCGTTTTTAAGTTTTGTCAAAATCATTGCGCTGATTTCCTGCGGAGTATATTCCTTTCCTTCAATTTTGATTTTTTTGTCCGAACCCATATCTCTTTTAATAGAAATAACGGTGTGGTCGGGGTTTGCGACGGCCTGACGCTTTGCAACGTCGCCTACGAGTCTCTCGCCGTCTTTAGAAAAAGCAACGACGGAAGGGGTCGTTCTCATGCCCTCTGCGTTAACGATAACGGTAGGTTCGCCGCCTTCCATAACGGCTACGCACGAGTTTGTTGTTCCAAGGTCAATACCGATAATTTTTCCCATAGTTTTATTCTCCTTAAAAATTATATTTTTTTTAACCTGCGACTTTTACCATTGAATATCTCAATACGCTGTCGCCCTTTATATATCCCTTTAACAGGACCTGCAAGACTTTTCCTTTCATCTGTTCGTTTTCCTCTCTCATGACTGCCGTCATTTTGTTCGGGTCGAAATCGTCGCCTTCTTTGACTTCAATTTCCTTTACGTCGAACTTGGAAAGTATTGCCATGATTTGCTGTTCGATAAGCTCGAAACCTTTAACGGAATCGTCGCCACTTATCATTTCTTTTGCTCTGTCGAGGTTGTCGATAACTTCAAGTATTTTTTCAAGCACCGCACATTCCCCGAGAAGTTTCATTTCCGCCGAAATGCTTTCGTTTCGCTTTTTATAATTATCGAAGTCCGCTCTGAGCCTAAGCGCCGTGTTTTTGTTTTCTTCGGCAAGCGCTATGTTTTTACCCAGCTCCGTCTCCAAAAACTCCACGTATTCTTCCGGCGTCATCTCTTCTTTTGAAACGCCCTCTTTTTTTTCGGCTTCAGCCGAAGCGGTTTCTTCTTTTTGTTCTTCCTCCTTTTGAGGTTCGTCTAAATTTTGCTCTTTTTCTTTTTTATTTTTTTCGCTCATCTATATCCTCCGTTAATGAGTCGTCAAAAACGCTTTCAAGCGATTTCTTTATTCCGTCCAACACGGAAGCGACCTTTTTATAATCCATTCTTTCCGGGCCTATGACTCCTGCCTGTCCTATCACCTGTCCGTTTATTTTGTATTCGGCGGTAACTATCGCACAGTTATCTATTCCCTCTCCCCCGATTTTCATTGAAAACTCGATGTTGTCGTCGGGAGTAACAAGCTTTTCAAGTGAGTCGCTATCCGACATTATTTCAAGAAAGTTTTTTACCTCACTCGGATTTTCGTTATAATCCAAAACTTTTAAAGCTCCCTCAACGTGAACGGATTTTCTTTTTTCGAGACAATAGTTTTTTAATATAGTCACTATTTCGTCAAAAACCGTCTTGTATCCGTCAATGCTCTTGCCAATCTTATTAAGTTCGCTATCAAGGTTTATCGACGATACCTTTTTACCCTGAAACACTCTGTCGAGCAATTCACTTGCCGCCTCTATGCCCGCCTGCTTGACGTCGTCGGGAATTTCAATCGCTTTATCGGTGATTATTCCGCAGTTGGTGACGATAAGCACAAGAGCAAGTCCGTTTTGAAGCCCCACGAGTTTGATTTCTTCTATGATGACGTCTTCATTGTTATTGGCGACAAACACCGTGGTATAATTTGTCTGGTCGCTTATAATTTTTGCCGCTTCAACCGAAAGACTTTCGATGCTTGTAACCTGCTTTGAAAATCTCTCCGTCATCGCAGATAAATCCTGTTCGGTAAACTCGTGACTTTGAAACGCTTGCCTGCAATAGAGCTTATATGCCTCGGCTTTGGGAACTCTGCCTGCCGAAGTGTGCGGTTTATCGATATATCCGAGCGCCTCTAAGGCGTTGAGTTCCGACCTTATCGTTGCAGAACTGACCTCGGGCATATATTTCGATTGAATATCTCCGCTCGAAACCGGCTCCGCCGATTTGATATAATCGTCGACGAGAGCGTTTAGTATTTTTTGCTTTCTGTCTGAAAGTTTGGTCATACCTTTACTCTCCTGCTTATCGGATACTTAAATCCGATATTTTGGCACTCGGAGCGCTTGTCTGTTAGCACTCTATTGCCTTGACTGCTAATAATATATTATTTGTTTTACGATTTGTCAACTGTTTTTTGCAAATTTTTTTAAATTTTTTATATAATTTTTTCTGCAAATTTTCGACATATTCCTTCAGAAAAGAAAAATTCGCCGAAAACGGCGAATTTGAATAAAGACAAAATGATAATAAATAACCGAAGCGGGATTCAAACGGCGATATTTCTTTAATTTGACACGGAATTTAAGCAAAGACGTTTATGCCGTTTCAAAGAACTTTAAAAGGAATTGACAAAATTATCCGATGTTTGTGCTGAAAATGTATCCTATCGTTTTTGTGCGACTGAGATATGTTTTGTTAATCATAACAGAGTTATATTTTTATTTTATATTGGACTATATCTTAATTCATACTTGGATATATCTTAATCTATACTTACAAAAATTATATCTTATTCATTATATTTGTTAAAGCCTCTTTTGCCGAACGTGTATTTTGCGCGATTATATCGTCGTCGGTAAATACGAAATCGCAGCCGTTGCTGCGGCACTTTACGTAAAACATACCGAGAAACTTTTGCAAGGTGTCGCTTGCTCTGCCTTCGGATATTCTTAAATATTCGTAAACGTCCTTTTTTAAAGACTGATTCATCTTATTTTTGCCCGCCCTGTTTACAAAGAACAAAAATATAGTGCCCTTTGAACCTTTTGCGTCTTTTTCGTCTTCCCAACGTTTGGCATAGTCTTCGATATTTTTTATATCGCAGAGCGGCTTTGTGGTTATACGGGCATTCCATTCGCCGTCAAAGTATATAATGACGGAGGATATCTTTTTATCGTTTGCCAAAAGCGGAGAAATATCTTTATAGTTTTCGCAAAATTCCGCTTTTGTCATTTTTATCATGCCGAGACGGGGCGGACGAAAATCGCTTGAACACTCTTTTAATATGTCGTAAGGTTTTCCGCTCGTGTTGTCCTCTATGACGTCAAAAGACGACGTCAATCCGTATACGCTCTTTATATAGTCCGTCTCAAAACGCAGACTTTCGGCATGGCTTGCCTTTAACTTGCCTATTATATTGAGAAAATCGGAAGCGGCTCTCGTTTTCAGTTTAATAAAAAAGTCGTTCTGATAACCGTCTATTCCCTTTTCAACAGTTACGCTCTCAAGCTTTGATTTGTATAACAGCTTAAAATAAAAGCCTGCGTATCTGAACCTTTCCGATTCGCTTCTGTTTCGTTCCATATAGTCTTTTTGATAATAAAAACCTATTCTCCACACGGCGGAAGGGTGTCCGAGATTTGCCGCGCCTATGCAAAGGGAAGTCGCTTTTTCAATATATTGCTTATAATCCTTTCTCGATTCCGCTTTCAGAGCGTTAAGGTAAAACAATTCGGAAAGCTTAAAAATTTCATCGTTTTCCTTTGTGATTTTAAAGTCGGCGTCAAAAATCGGGCTCTTGCATTTAGGACATACCAAAGAGCCGTCAAACAAGGTCAATACGTCGTCAAATTCTTTTTTGCACTTTTGACATTTCATAATTCACCCTCCCCGACCTCGTTTACCGTAAATGTTTTTTCCGTTTCGCTCGATACCGAAATTTTATAATTTGCCCCTACGCTCACCGTTACCTTATATTCACCCGCCACAGTTATGTTTTCTACGGTATAACCGTCGGCGTCGGTAATTTTATAGGTAAGCGTGCTTTGCGCCGCTCCGTCATCGGCGGTAGCGACAGGATAACAAATATCATCGCCGAGAGTAAAGGAAGTCTTATCCTCCCACACGATAAAAATTTCTTTTTGCGTTATTTCAAACTGCACAGACGAATTTTTAAGCGTATAATTCGCGCCTTGTCCCGAAGCCGTCGCAGAATAAATTCCTACGTCGGTTTTGCCGCCGCTGACGCTCAAAACAATTTTTCCGTCTTCACCCGCGCCGTTGATATATGCAGACGGCGAATGGATTTGTCCGTCATATACGAAAGTAAGATTTTCCCAAACGGCGTCTACGGCAAGAGATGTTATATCATAGCTTTGCGAAAGCGAACAGGTTATAAGATAATTCGAATTGGTATTTATAGCAGTCGCCACATAATTTCCCACGTCTTTTGCTCCGCCTGTCGCGGTCAAGATTATTTTTCCGTCGGTGCCTACGCCGTTGAACGAAACCGACGGTATTTGCGTTAAACCGTTATAGGTCATAGTCAGATTTTGCCAATCGAGAGAATTTATACGGTATTGTTCAATGGTAAACTCTTTGACCTTTGTAAGGTCGCTTATTGCATAATTTTGATTGTCAATCTGCGCCGTGGCGGTATAAGTTCCCGCATTGGTCTTTGCACCGCTCACCGTAACGTTTACCGTATCCCCCGACACGACGCCGTCGCCTGCCTCGGCAGAGGGTTTTTGCGATAAGCCGTTATAAGTAACAGAAGTATCCGACCATACAAGCTCAACTGTCTTTGGCGTAATTGAGTATTCTGCCGTTGCGTTTAAGAGCGTATAATTTGAATTTGAACAGCTTGCCCTAGCAATATAATTTCCTACGTTAACTTCGCCAGCCGAAACGCTTAGAGTTATCAATCCGTCGGTGCCTACACCGCTAAAAGAAGCTGTGGGAGTTTTTGCCGTTTTGTCGTATATAAACAAAAGATTATCCCACTGAATTGTGACCGATAGCGGAAGAATGTTAAATACGGTGGTTTTGTTCTGCTCTATAACATAATTGCCATCAGTTATTGAAGCTGTCGCTTCATAACCTACTCCCGCAAAAGTCTGCTCTCCCGTGACGGTGACTTCAACGCTGTCTCCGTTACATACGTTTTTAAGCGCGGCAATCGGTTTTTGGGGAATTCCCGAATAGGTAAGCGAAGTTTTAGACCATTCGACGGAGATGGATTTAGGCAGTATTTCAAATTCTTTTTCCGTGTTTAAAAGCAAGTAATTGTTATTTGAAAGCGAAGCGATTGCAATATGACTTCCCGCATCCGTCGCTCCGCCCGACACAGTCAGAGTTATGACTCCGTCGACGCCCAACCCGTTTATCTTAGCCGTAGGCTGTTGTTTTGAATTGTTATATATAAATTCATCGCCCGTCCATTCGACGGATATCTCATATTTAGTTATTTCAAACGACGTCGTTTTTGTAGACTGTGAGAGCGTATAATTGGAATCGGTGATATTGGCGGCCGCCTGCCACGTTCCCACGTCTTTTTGTCCGCCGCTGACGCTGACCGCAACGTTGTCTTTTTCTGCCGTTCCGTTTAAAATCGCTTTGGGCAACTGAGCGTAACCGTTATATACCATAGAAAGGTTATCCCACGAAACTGTCAGTTCTTTAGGCAAAATTACAAACCGTGTCTGAAGCGAACTTAACAAATAATTTTTATTGTCGCTGACGGCGGTAGCTATATATTCGCCCGCATTTTTTTGCATACCCTCAACCGAAAGCTCGACGGTTCCGTCCGAGCCGACGCCGCTGAACGAAGCAAGAGGAATCTTTTCCGTTCCGTCATAGACAAACGAAAGATTTTGCCAATCAACCTCGGCGCCGGCAGGCAATATTTCAAAAGACCTTGAAAGCGTTGACGAAGAAATCTGATAAAGCTTTGCACACTCGCCCGTAAGAGACGCTACGGACGTATATTCCCCTGCATTTATGACGGAATCTACACTGAGCGATAAAGTTATTGAATCTCCGTTGATTATGTCGACGGGGTCGCTGACGGCGCTTACCTGCTTTTCATAGCTGTCGTACACTTCCATATCGGGAATATCCCAGACGAGGTCAAGCTGTCTTTTGTTTACGGTGATGCTTATCGTCCTCATTGAATAGGAAGTAATCGAAGACTGTGACGATGAAGCGGTAACCTTAAGAGTATATATACCCGAATCCGTCACGGGCGATATATTGCTTTTTGTATATTCTCCGCCCGACCATACGTTTGAGCCGTCAAAAGACCATTCGTAGGTTAAATCCATATTATCGGCAGCCGCTAATGCGCTTCCCGTCAAAGTCAGAGTGTCGCCGTAAACATACGATTGACTGTCGGATTCTATGGCGTTTACCGTTGGCTTTTTCATTTCCCATTTGGGATATAGCGTTATTTCAGAACCTGAATTTAACCTGCTTAGCAACGCTTCAAAATCGACGAGTGTTTCTTTGCTTTGTCCGTTTACGGCATACTCGAACGAATAATCAAATCCGTCTCTTGCGGGAAGAGAATTCGTCAACTCGTTACAATCGTAAACGGTAACGAAGCGATATTCGTATTTGCGGGCGTTATATATTGTTGTTTTATAATCTTCGTCAGTTTCATAAAGACTGTCGTTATCTTCGCCTATCGTTACGGCGTATACCTCGTCGAATACTATTGTCACTTCGCAATCGTTTTCGGGCGTTGCCGCTTCTATTGCGTTGAGAGACGACTTCGATAATATTTTACCTTCGGCGTTTTCGTAACACCACACGAGGTCATCGGTATCGCCCGCATCGGAATGCGACATATAGCCTGCCGTATATAATTCGCTCAGATTATATCTTCCGCTTTGTTTTGCCTTAATAGTGGGAAGATATTCCCCTCTTGCCTCGGCGGCGGATTCGAGAGTATATTCAAACGAGAGATAATTTTCGTCTTCGGACACGGCAGGAACAATTCCGTTTGCAAAATTTAAATAGCCTTCGGAATTGAGATTTACAGCAAGGTCATAAAATTCCTTTTTTAAAGCGTCCACGCTGTCATATAGCGTGACAAGAGTAAAGCCGTCACGGATATCATTGATAGCTACGCGGTTGATATAATTCGCATCGGACGTGTTGACGGTAGCAAAAGCCACGTCGGCGAAAATCTCACAGTTTATTTGAGATACCTTTTTTCCGTTGAAAGTTTGCTCAATAACTATGCTGTCGCCCCTTCCTTCCATAACGGAGTCGGCAATATAACTGTCCGTATCGGCGTCATAAACGTAAACTATAGGTCTGACTCCGCTGAAGCCCTGCCCTAAAAACCCTTTCGAGAAAACAAATACCGAATAAACCGCACTGAATACGGCGAAAACGATTAATATTATCAATGCGAAAATGCTGAGTGCTTTTCCGACTTTTGCGCCGTCAAGGGCACCGAATATAATCGCGATGCCGGAAAAAGCGTGGCAGACACCCCACAAAACAATTGCCGTTATAGTAATTATCGTGCCCGGCGTCAGTAAAAACAATATCAGAACGGTTCCCGCCATAAAAGCGAAATTGGCGATTGTATAAAATAGTCCGTATGCAAATCCGTATTTAAGACGGAAGTTCGTAAAAAACGCCGCAACAAAGAAAGATAAATCCAGCACCGCCATTAACGACGGTAAAATAAAATATATTCCGTCGATACCCGCCACTATGAGCGAAACTATAACGAAAAAATTTGTCACAAAAGATATAGCCGCCGCTATAAATAGTTTTACTTTTGAGCCTGAAAGCTGTTTTTCGGTAAAGGATTTCGTTTCCATAAGCTATGACCTCACTTTTTTAGGCGGTCTGACAAACCCTTTTTTCATTGCGTCGAGTTTGTTGAATATCCATTTATCTCTGCCTATTACAAAGACGAGAATTTCTTCGTCGGAAAAACAATATTTCTTTTTAGCAGCGTTTATCAGCCTTACGCCTATTGGCAGCAACTGAGAATATCTGCGGTATTCCCTTTGGGCTTCGTCAAGCGTATCTTTTGAAAGCTTGGCAGATTTAAGGCACGTCGGACACAAGCTTTCGTCCGCATCCGCCGAGGTAAACCGCCTTTTGCAAACAGAGCATACCTTAGTGTTTTCCTTCTTATCCAGCACTATATCGTAATTGCGCTTCGATATGACCAAATCCTTCGTCCATACCCTTTCTCCGCTGTCAAGAGTGTAAATCATCTCGGGATAAGGACAATCTTTACATTTATAAGCGTTTATGTTATCCACTCTGACGACGGACGACATACACTTTGTCTTGAAACAACCTGCGACGCCTGCCCTGACGTTTTGCGGACAGACAATCTGCATATGGTGCGACGAAAAAACGTTGGCGTTTAATATGTTTGCTATCGTTTCGTCGTCAAGCCCGAGATTGCCGTCTTTTAAATTTATGTAAGCTAATTTTGTATCGTCTCCCGACTGATAGGTAAGCTTGTTATTTTCTATTAAGTTTTCACCGCACGAGAGGCATTGCATAGTGAGATTGTCATTCAATCCCACGCTGATTCTGTATCTCGGCATATTGCCCTCATATACGTCAAATGCAAAAGTCTTTAAATATACGTGAGATATGGCCTTGACCTGAACGTCCGTGACGAACAGCACTACGTCTTCGTGCTTGGAATTAAAGAGAAGATTTTTTATAGTTGACTCGGTTGGCGAATAATACAAATAGTCGGCAAAATTCAAAGCTTGCTCGCTGTCGCCGACGCATACCTGTAAGGCGTTTAAAGCGGAATCTATTATTCCCTCCGCTCCTTCCGAACTCGGAAGCGTAGGCGCAGATACGTCGACTTCCTTTAAAAATCTTTCAATGTCGCCCGCCACGTTCTTTTTTACGGCAATAAGTCTGTTTTTGACCTTTTTAAAATATACCTTGCCAAGGCAAGGCACGGGAGCGCCCGTTCCGCCGTGCATTTTAAGGCATAACGATACTCCGAAATATTCCTCTAATTTTCTTTCGGGCAATTCCTTTATATCGAATTTATTTACGTCGGAATGAGGCATAAAGTTTGAAAATATCCTTTCTAAAACGGCTTGAGGCTTAAAGTCCCAATTTTTGTCTATCGGAGCGTATTCGATGACGGGATATTTTTTATGATACAGCTTTGCCACTTCGGAAACAAGCTCCACCCATTTCGAACCGGTATCCGAAACGTTTTTTCCGCTTCTTATTCCCTCAAACCAACTTGCGCCGGAATCGGTCATATAAGCGGCGCAAGAAATTTCTTCCCTGCCGTCGTCCATGACAAATTGAGTGTCGCCGTAAACGATTTTGTCGCCTTCGTATGACAATGAAAGCTTGTCTTTTAAAACCGCGCCAAAACCCGACTTCAGAAGAGTCGTTAAGTTATCAAACGAACGCTTATAACCCTTTTCGACGTAAGCGGTTGTCATTTTACCTCCGTATCGTTTTCAAGTATTTTCTGAATGGCGGCAACGTTTTTTGCTTCCTTTCTCAGGCTCTCGCAAAACGCCTTTTCGTCATGACGGAATTCCCAAAGCTCGCTTATGTAAGTCGCAAACGTCTTCGAATGAATTTCTTTAATCTTGTCTCCGCATACGGGACACACAGCCTCCCAATTTTCGTCAAATGAAAGGACGTGCGGCTTTGGCGTGCACATGGCATAAGGACAGGTAGAACAGCCCTCGATTGCCTTAGCGGGTTCGTCATAAGGTATATATCTGCATTTGTCCATACAGTCGAGATTGCAATTGGAACAAATATCTATAAGGTCAATATCGTGAATTTGCGGTTCGTCCTTTATTGCCTTTAAAAGCGGACAGCCTATATCCTCAAGCCTCTGACAATGCGTAACGGCGCATCGTTTTGTGCAGAAAAGATTTCTGTCGTGAGCGTTGTTTCCCATTACGCCTTTACCGTTTTTGCTGTTGGATATACACTCATATCCCCTCGCCGTCCTTATGAAAGCGGATTCGCACGTGGGACACCTGAAGTCTTTAACGCTTATCTGCTCCATTCTGGTGCCTCGCGTTTTCTTGAGATAATAATCCTGCGTGCAAGCGCCCGTAGCAGTGCAATAAAGCTCGTCGCTGTCTTTACGCTTATATATTTCGTATTCGTCTTCCGAAAACAGTTTTACGTTTCCGCAACCGGGAACGGGGCATCTTACCGCCACCATCTTTTCACTGTTGCTTCCTGCGATTATCGTTGCGTCTCCGCTGTCCGTCGTCATAAGACCTATACGCGTAAAATATGCCGTGACGTATCCCTCAAGCGCCCTCATATCGGCGAAAGAATAAACCGTCACGTCGTTGGATTGTCCTATTCTGTAAACCCTGCCTATCCTCTGGCTCATCTCGACAGGGTCATGCGTGACTTCGAAATTTATAATGATGTTTCCGCTTTGAAGGTTAGCGCCTTCGGTATAACACTCGTCGTGCACCAACAAGATTGCGTCGTCTTTTTTATTGAACGCCTTTATTACTTCGTCTTTGTTCATCTGCGTTCCCACAAGCAATCTGTCTTTAAACGTATCCTTTATTGAATTGTATACCCTTTCCTTTAAAGTGGATTTCCCGTCGTAGTCGTAAAATACTATGACCCTCTCTTTTTCATGTTTTTTAAGAAGCTGAATGAGCAAAAACAGTTTATATTCGTTTACGTTTCTGCTTTTGTCGTAAAAGACAAATTTATCCTCCGCTTCCTCGGGAGAAGAGGCAAATTGTTCCCAATAGTATGAAAGTGCGCCCACCCTCTTAACTCCGCTTACGGTGAAATTGTCTTCATTTACGCCCATCGCTTTAAATATTCTGTTATCGAAAAGCATCTGAGCATAGGCATAGGCGTTTTTCTTGTTTGTCTGTTTATATTTCGCCGCATATTCTTTAAGCGACATGGTTTTGCCGTCAAATTCCAGCAAAACGTTTCCGTTTTTAAAAGTTGCGTTTATCGTTTCGTCGTTTAAGCCTTTGACCGTTACGGAATGAGGCGGATTATCCGACGGCGCAAGATAATAATTGATTATTTTTTTACTGATAGTGCGGCTGTTTGCCTGCCTTATCATTATAGAGCGCAAAACGCCGTTATGATATGCGTTTGCCACAATTTTTGATATTTCGTTTCTTCTTATAAAGTCGGCTTCGATAAAGGAATCTACGGCAGGCCATTTTTCCGCGTCGGAAAGCAAATTGAACGCCTCTAAATTATTCGGACTTATATGTTCTTCCGAAAGATAGCGGCTAAAATCGGATTTATATTTGTCCGATTTAGTTACCGTATCAATCTTTACTTTTTTTATAAACTCCATAACCGTCGTAGCACGGTGACAAATAAAGTTTTTATAGTATTCCTGTTCTTTTAAATACTCTTGCGAACGATGCTCGTCGCTGTCCTTTAAAAAGTCGTCGGGATTTCCTCCCTTGCAACGGATAAAATACCAAAGTCTGAACATATTGGCAAGATTTCCCGAGTGGGGAGTGGCACTGAGGAGCAAACAATAAGTCGTTCCGAAACTCTTTTTAAGAGCCATCATCGAAGAAAGCAGATAAAGTGCTCCGGCTCCCGAGCCCTGTTCCTCGCAAAGGTGGTGGGCTTCGTCCACGACTATGACGTCAAAAAGCACGTCGTTGGAGTATTTACCTGTTCCCTTCCATTTTACAAAATTTTCGTAAGTGACGATAATTGCTTTTTTGGGACGAAAAATTCTCTTTCCGTTAAGATTTAATATTTCAAAATCTTCCTCATTCGAGAATATGGAATTAAGGTCGTCGCTTGCGACAAACAACCTGCCCTTACCGAATCCGAAACGCATCTCAATAACTTCAATCCAGTTAGCGAGGACTTGTTCGGGGACGACTATAAGCATATTTTTTATTACGCCTCTCAAGGCAAGTTCGCTGAGGACTACGCCCGCTTCAAACGTTTTGCCGCTTCCGACGACGTCTGCCAACAGTCCGAAACCTCTCAATACTTTCAAAAAGTCCTCTGCCGCCCGCTTTTGATGTTCGTTGATGACGTCAACCCTCTCGTGCACTGTTTTATCGAATTTTATTCCGTATTCACCTGTTGCGGCGGTCATTTTATAATTTGCCAAATCGTTTTTGAGCATGCCGAAATCGTCATAGCGGTCAAGCTCGTCTATGAGCGGAGAAAGACGTTGAATTTCCGTGCTGAACGGCACCACCTCATTCCCGAAGTTTGACCTTTGGGTATGCTTGGCGTCTTCGTCAAAAGCACCGTTTTCAAATTTAATTTTAAATTTTAATTCGTCCATTTTACCCCTTAGCCGCACGGCGTTCGGCATTTTTTCGGCAATATGTTTTTATCGGAACAAACCGCTTAGTCGAATGACTGTGATTTTTGACTACGTTATAATAAATCCGTTGTCCTATATGCTTTAAATAACGCCTTATCCCGCCGATTTTTACGGAAACGGCGCTAACCGCTAACCCATTCTCGTATTAAAAGATTTCACGCTGAGAAACGCGATATTAAGGTCCTTTCCCAAAACTCTGCCCTCATATCCGTTTACGCAGATTATATCGAACGAGTAACGGTGGCACGTATCGGAAATTACTATCGTGGGCGTCGCCCTGCCGTTTTTATCCACTATAATACCTTCTTTAAACGTAACGTTTTTCTGAAAGGCGACAGGCGTTATTTTATACACTCTCGTTCCTTTATACCACAAACCAATCTGAGAGTTAGCCTCTCCGCCGCTTACGGTTTCGAGACCGAGGTCGTGCGAACAATTCCTTCTTTTTATCGAACCTTTATCTCCGAGTATCACAGCTTTTTTGCCGTCATAATCAATATTTTTAAATCGCCTTTGCGACGGAGGCAAATCGGCATCGGCTGCTATTTCATCCGAATTGACAACAAGAGAATATATCTCTTCGTCATCGACGGTAGCTGACAGCAATGAAATTTCGTTCGTATAAAACTCACTTCCGTTGGAAGGTAAAATAGAGCCTCTTTCGGCAAAAATTTTTAAAGCCTTGTTTGCCGTATTTCCCGTCCACGTTCCGTATGAGAGAGAAAGCATAGTTTTTATTTCTATATTGTTTAAAGCGACAAGTGCGCCTCCTATGGCGGGAGCATAGCTTGCGTCTTCGTTGTCTTTTAAATCAAAGTCGTCTTTTGGCGCAGCCGTCGTAACGGAAAGTATTTGTTTGGACGGACAGTATTTGGACGCCTCGCGTTCGATATAATTAAACAGCGAATACGTTTCGACAAGCCCTCCCGACAAAATGACCTTTTTGACTTTATCGTTAATAGGACGTTTTAGCTCGTCTATAATGTATCTCGAAATTTTTTTTATAACTTCAAGCGTGGCTGATTGAAATTCCGGCAAAGTCAGATTTTTTTGCAGAATGACCTCTCGGTATATCGAAAGCGGAACGCCCTTTGGAAAATAACTGCCGCCTTTGTAGCTGAGCGCCACTTTAGATTTTTTTATCTCTTTCATTAAGAGATACTGCTTGGCAAAAACGCTGCTTTCGTAAATATGTCCGTCCTGCCCTGCGCTCGGAGTCCCCACCGTTTCCCTCTCTTTTATAGAGTTTTCGATATAATCGTAGATAGCTTCGTCAACGTTTAGCCCGCCAAGTTCAACAGGCCGGCTGTGACCGTCTACGCCGTCAATCAATACGCCGTATCTCGAGCTGTAAGTCGCCTGCGCTACGGAAATATCTTCCTCACCCATATCGAAAACCAAAAAACTCTCGTCGGGATTTATCATTTTAAGTTCGACGGCGAAGAGACTTATCGCCTTTGTCGAGTTTAGGACCTTTACAACCGATTTGTTCCCGAAAGCGTTTTCAACGAGTCTGTTAAGCTCATCTACGTATTCACCGCCTACTTTCGGAGGATGGACGACGGCTATTTCCGGTCCGTCAAACTTCACTCCTCTTTTGGCTTCGAGAGCTTTGACTCTTTCCGAGACGACGCTTTGAATATATTTGAAATATTCCTCGCAGACTTTTGCGGGAGTATAATCTTTCACGGTAAAAGTCCGATTTTTATCCACCATCTCCCCGCAAAAATCCTCGACAAGAGAACGTTGTATAGGAAAGAAAAATTTCGGGAAATGATTTTTTTGCCAATAATATGTTTTGTTTAAAGAAGTGATTTGTTCGCTTTCTTTTTCAGATAAAAGCGAAAGAAGAGTTTTTATTTTAACAACCGTCACATATGAATCGTTAGAGCTTTTGTTGACTGCGGAACCGTATATCCAACCGCCCGTCCTCTTATCGTAAAAAGCGACAGCCGGTATGGCAACGCTTGTCAAATAATTACTGTCACACAGTTTACCGAAGCAAAGGTCGGAGCGGCCTGCTCCCGTCCGATACGCAAAAGCGATTTTGAGCATATCGCTTCCTAAATCCAAACCGATAAACAATTTCGACACAGTTTACTCTCCTTATTCAAATATTAACATTATTCTTTATAAATTTCAATAGGTTTTCAAAAATTTTTACAAATATTTGCATTATTTTTTACATTTATTGTAAATGAAAAAAGGTCGATTAAATTCATATAAGTTTAAAAAATCATTCTTTGTTAAAAATTAAAATAATATAATGGGCAGTTTATCATTATTCAAAATATAAAATTTTAACGGCACAAAAACAAAACCTCGTTTTTATTCCTTTGCTTAAAGTGACATAGGCATAAAAATTAAAAAAGGCACTTCAATTTTGTTGTCAAACAGATTTTAATTTGCTATAATGACCTAGCTTTAAATAATGCTGATGTGGCTCAGTTGGTAGAGCGATTCACTCGTAATGAATAGGTCGGGGGTTCAAGTCCCCCCATCAGCTCCAGCTAAGGAGTAAAGGCAGCTTTACTCCTTTTTTTAATAAGTTTCACTCTGCGCATTTGTTTTATAGCCTAAAATTTTTAAACCGCTAATATCATTTGACCCATATTTTATTATAAAAAAACATAAAAAATCTGCCGCTTTAATTTAAAAACGTAATGAAACGCTTTAAACTTTAGCGGCAGATTTTATTTTTTGAAATTTTGATTAATTACTTTAACTGTTTCTTTGCCGACAGATAATTTAAATATACAAAGTTCGTAAATTTTAATAATACTCAAATTCGGCATCTAAATCAAAAAATAAAGCAAAAGAGTTATCGCTACGTGAAGAATAAGACTGAGTACTTCCGCAACGTGAAAATACCACTTCCTTACTTTGTGCCAAGCGATAAACATTGCAAGGTATCCCCCGACCGCGCCGCCTATTGCGGATAATCCCAAAAGAACGCTTTCGGGAATTCGCCACGCCCCGTTTTGCGCCTTTATTTTATCGGCAACGAAAACGATAAAGGTTATAAGCGACAGTATGCCGAGGTAAATTAAGAATATAAGATATGCGCTCATTTGGCATCTTCCTCTGAAAAGCCGTTATGCGATATCTCCGCATCCCCTTTATCGGCATTTGAATTTTTTCCAAAGCATTTAAAATGTTTAAAGCCGTCTACAAACATTTCCTTGCCGAGCATAGAAGCTACAAAGGCAATCGTTCCGCCAAACAGGACGTCGGACATAAAGTGCGCTCCCACAACTATACGGCTTATCGCCACTATCATTGTATATCCTATGGTGCCTACATAAAAGAGCGCTTTTATCCAAGGTTTATTGAGTTTTTCAAACAGCGACGGCAAACAGAGCAACGAATAAATTACTGCGGCGGAAAAAGTGTGTCCCGACGGGAACGACTTACAGCTGTCGTCTACAAAATCGAGAATATTTCTCTTGCCGTTAATCTGATACCAAGGCGTATATCCTGAAAAATCACCGAGATAATTCATTGTCCTGAAACGCATTCTTCCTACAGGTCCTTTAATTACCTCAATCAATAAATAAAATATCGCAGTAAAAATCATGACAAGCGCAAAACGCAAAAGCTTTTTGTGCGTTTTTTCATCAAAGTTTTTCCAAGCGAATATCAAAAGAACAGAAAGAGGCAAAGCGACAAATACCTCAAGCGCCACTACGTAGCCGTTGTGTTTATAATCCTCGTTGCCCATATGCTCGAAAACGTATTTAAACGTTTCGGATATAAAGAAATAAAACCCTACTAAGACGACCACGGCGCAGACAATCATCAAAAACACGCAAAGAGCGTTTTTGCCCTTGTCCGATATCTTCATCTTTATCTGTTTTAAAGCGGGAACGTTCCAAAAAAGTATTACGCCCGAAAACGCTATGACAAACCATATAGGCGTTGCCCCGAACGCTTCAAAAAAAAGTCCGAAACCGTTTGACGAATAATATTCCCCCTCGGCGAGGTTGCCGTTTGTCAATATTTTGCTTATCTCTAAATCGTAAACGCTTGCAAGCGCAAGCATCGTCGCAAAAACCGCGACAAAAGCGAAAACGGATATCAAAGTGACCGCTTTAAGCCTGCCGTTGTTGTTTTCAATTCCCTCTGTCATAATGCCCTCCTTGTCAATAATATCATAATTTTATGTGCTATTCAATAGCTAAATTTATTTTGTTTTAAACATTGAAAATCGGCGTGCGTTCGCTTTCTAACCGAAATAAAATTGCATTAAATTAAAATTTTTTCCATAAAAAAACAATCTTTTTTTTGATTTGCTATTGCATACCGCTTCATTTATAGGTATAATATAGACAGTCCTGCAAAGTCGTATTGATACACTATCTTTGAACCACAAATTTTAAAAAAAGGGATGACGGGTTCGAGCCTTCAATGTCAGGCCTCATCATATCAGTGGAAGACAGCGATGCAGACAGTCATTTACCCACCCTGTACACACAGGTTTAAAATTTGTATCTTACGACGGTGTGGGATGTGTAGCAAAACAATGAACAAAAAAAGGACTTGCCATACGGCAAGTCTTTTTTTTGCGTTTATTCCTTTTAACGGTTGTCTTAAAATATTTTCGTTTTTTAAATAGTGCAATTCACAATGAGGCGGTCTGCCCTTTTTCGGTTAAACGCCATTGATTAGCATATTGTAGCGGTTTGGATTTTAACTTATATATTTTTAATAATACCGATGTAGCGTTCTTCTCTTTTTTTGCGGAGCATCTTATAATAATTACTATAAATTCCCTGCGCTTTTTTGTCAGTTTTTAAAACGCAAAAAAAATGTATTAAATTCACTTGCCGAAAAATAAAAGATATGGTATATTTTTTCTTGCCTTGATATGCCCTCGTGGTCAAGAGGTTAAGACGTAGCCCTCTCACGGCTGAGTCTGGGGTTCGATTCCCCACGGGGGTACCAAAAAACCGACGACAAGTCGGTTTTTTATTTTTATAAGCGTCTGAATGTTACTATCATTAATTAAATTTATTTGTTTAAATTGAGAATTTTAATCTTTTCAGAAACAAACTCTTCCTGCGTTAGAATGCCGTCGTCGAGTAGCGACTTAAGTTCCCTAAGTTTAGAATACTCATAATCGCTTGAAATACGTGTCGCAGTTGTTTTTGTTTGAGTAAAACTGCTTTTTTGCTCACAGGCTGATTTGTTTTCCCGAACAGTTGTCGGCGAATTATTGTTTTCATTTTCAGCGTCACCGTCGGAATCAATTGCAATCTTTTTTTCGATATAAGCATCGCCCTCTTTTATAAAATAATTGCAGACAAAATAAAAGGCGCATAATAAGCTATGCAAAATCAAGGGAATATAAGATAAAGTAATTGTGGATATTGTTCCCGAGCCAAATTCCATTCCTTCAAGACTACCGCTTTCGGCAACAGATGTTTTTACTAAATTTAAAAGGTCGACATACGTCACAATTCCCATAATCATATAAGCAAGGGAGCATATAAAAGATACTGACAATAAAATTATTAAAATTTTATTCCTCTTTTCATCTGAGACTACAAAATTGACTGCTGCCAAGATAAATGAGAGAATGCCTAAAGTCAAGCAAAGGATAGATATTGAAGAAATAGCTTTAGTATTAAAAATCTCTACGCCATAATTTTCATAAAAAAATGAACGGCCGTCAAAAAAATCGAAGCCACACTCACCGAGCAAACTGATTTTTGAAAACTTTAATGCATATACGTCAAACACGGGAGTTATAATTGAAAAAACAGTGATTATAACAAGTATACAGCAAAGTATTATTTTTTTTAATGAAATCCTCTCCATAAAACCTCCGACCATGCATACATATTATCACCTTTCTGCGTTGTAGTCAATATTTAACAAAAACAGTGTGTTTAAGTTATATAATAAAGATATATGAAATATTGAACAAATCAGGCGAATTTTTTAAAAAAAAAATTAAATTATTGTAAAAAATTTTTAACAGACGATATGGAAACAATTTCCTCAAACTAACATATTGACTTTATATTATATATATGTATAATTGATAATATTAAAAACCGTATATTAAAATATCTTTAAACGAAAGATAATTTTTAATTTTTGGCGACATTGAACAAAAGCGTTAAATTATTTTTCGTTTAAAGACGGATAATATCGGTTTTTAAATACAACTCACGGAGGAAAATATGAGCAAAACTTTAAAAAGGAATCTTCCTATCATTCTTGCCGTATTTTTAGCGCTTGTCCTCGTTTTTTTGGTAGGCTTTACGGTAACAACACAGACGGCATTTGCTAGTGAAGATTCTTTAACGGGAATTTTCGAAACGCTGACGATTGCACAGCTTAGCGATATCCACTATTTTTCTTTGGATTACTGCTACGCGCACTATATCGACGAAAACGGCGAATATCAATACGTCGATAAATCGAGCGAGGAATTCGTCAATTCCGATTTCAACCTCAGTACATACGGCGACACAAAGCTCGTTACCGAAAGCGGTATGATTTTGGCTATGACGATAAACAACTTTATCGCAAAAGCGCAGGAGATTATCGACCGCGCCGACGCCGAAAACGATATGAGCCTGCTTGACCAAATACCGGACGTCCTCATCGCGACGGGCGACCTTTCGAAAAACAGCGAAAGAATTGCTCTTATCGACGTCGCCAATGCGCTCAGATATCTGCAAAACGAAATGCGTGAACTCGTCGGCTCAAAAGGCGTAAAGTATTTTGAGAACTTCCAGGTATTCGCAATGCCGGGCAACCACGACCTTTACAACGGTTCGGCCAGCGTGTATGACATCACGGAAGCGGACGGAGATTCTGCCGACGGCTCGGAGATGATTACCGACACGCTTGATACCAAAACGTTTGCTCAGATTTTTGAAAGTTTAGGCTTTCCGACTTTTGACTATAAAAACGACGTCGAAAACAATTATAATCCTGCCTATACGGGCGGAAAATCCGACGACAGTTATTGGAGCAGCGATTATACAGGCGGATACGTCCACAGCACGCTTGCCCCAAACTTTAACATTACGTACAAATGCGATACTCTCAATTCAATTTACAATAAATATATCGGCGGCGAATTGATAACTCAAGCCGATTATATCGGTATCGATTCCACAACCAACATCTTGTCATACATCGTCGAATTCCTCGACGGAGACAGAGCTGCCGCCGAAACCAAGTCTATCGGTTATACTCTCTTTATGATTGACTCGTCAACAAGAGAGGCAACTGACGAAACAATCTGCGTAGCTCTTTCGAATGCGGAAATAAACGGTATCAATATAAACAACTACAAAAACTATTATTATCTCAGCGACGACAAAAAATCTTATTTGCCGTTTACTTCGATAAGACAGTTAAGAGAAGCCGTTGAAGCGAATAAGACTATTTATTACTCGACAGGCGTTGACCACGTAACCGGCGGCAGAGTTCTCGATTCTACCCTCGATTGGATGCAATCCGTTATAGACGGACTTGAGTCTTCCGAACAACTCGCCAAAGAGAAATACTCGTCCTATCTTAACGATTACTGCGATACATATCTTATTGCTACTCACCATAACTTCCTCCCCCACTTTGCAATGGAAGACGAAATCGTAAAAGACTTCACTCACTACAACTGGGAACACCTCGTCAAACGTTTGCTCTCTATGAATATCCGCTACGGTTTCTCGGGCCATATGCACACCTCGGATATGCAAAACTATTCCGACGCCAACGGCAATGTTTTTTATGACTATCAGACGGGTTCGTCGGTCAGTTTCGCTTCTCCTACAAGATATGTTGAAATAGACAGAGCCTATACAACAAATAAATTTGTTGCGGAAAACGTTGTCAGCACTCTTGACATTTTACAAGATTTCGTGCCTACTCCGTCGACAAACATCACTAACGCGGCACCTTGGGTTGAAGTCGATATCAGCGGACTCACTACCGATAAAGAGATTTTTGACGCTCTTTACGCCGCAAATCCCGATTACTTCACATATTGCTATAACTATACAAACTTTAACGGCCGCACCTACAACGAATATGTTACGGAAGATATTTACGGACGTCTCGTTGACCGTTTACTTGAAAAATTCATTTCTATCAACACGATAGACAGCCTCAGAGTTACTCTTGAAACATTCCTTTTGGAAGACCTTTCAGAGATAGAAATCGTTTCAACTCTCGGACTTGACAAATACGGCGCCGCACTCAACTATATCGCTCAGGATATAATTGACAACGTGCTTTATGAGCTTGACTTCAATTCAATCACCAATTACATAACGGGCGAAAAATTTAACGTCGAAAACGCCGTCGATTTCGTCAAACAAATTGTCGACCCGTTCTTGGAACTCGAATTCGGTCAGGAAGGTCACAAACTTTCCCTCAAAGAAATTGCAACAAACATCATTCAAAAACACAATTCGGGAACGGAGCTTCAAGGAATTGACCATCTTTACAACCCCGAACTCAATGTTTTGGAATATGACGTATATTACGCATACGCCCTCAAAGACCTCTGCGCTCAATGCTCGGACGGCAGTCTCGTCGAAACGCTTCTTATGACGCTTTTGGACCCGTTGCTCCTTCAGGACAACTCGCTTATCAAACAGCTTTACGGATACAGCTTCGACTTTAGCAAATTGCAAGAAAAGTATGGTCTTACCGATACACAAACAGCTCAAATCAAAGAAGTTTTCCAAATCATAAAGGATTTCCTTATGCTTTCGGATTTGACTGCGGAAAAGTTTATGTCAAACTTTAAACTGCAAACCGTACTGTCAACTACTTTGGTGCACAATCTTATTTCCGGCATTTTGCAGGACAACTTCGGTATCGAGCTTGAAGGCGATATCATCGATTTTGCGGAAGATTTTATCGGCAAATACATGACGGAATCCCTCTTTGAAAACCTTGGCGGTTATTTAGAGCAGATTGTTGTGGCGTTCTCCACCGACGAAACTGCGGATATCTATCCCATTGCCGACGCTATTGAAAAAGGTTATTATACCGCAGAAGACGTTGCAGGCGGCAAAGTGGAGGCAATTGCCGCCGTTCCCGTTCAGTTGCACTTCACCGTTGACGGTCAGCTTGTTGCAGGATATGCAACTGTAGCAGGCGTTCAGTATACCTACGTTCAGGGACAACGTCTCCCCGACAGTGCAAATGTGGCGACAGCGGATAGCGGCAGACTTCCCAACCACTTCATAGCTGCTTTTGACAATCAAAATCCGCAGACCTCTTTTGATATCAGCTTCTATACCGCTGAAGAGGTTTACGCGTATATCCAGATTTTCGATGAAAACGGAAACTTTATAGCAGATGCTACAACGCTTCCCAACGAAAGCGGTGTAACTTACGTAAAAGACGACGGTTCGGACTACGGATATCTTTTGGAAAGCGGTCACACACTCGACAAATACACCGCTTCCGTTACCGATAACGGCGTTACCGTTCAAATTGACTCTCTGTCCGTCCCCGCATACGTTCCTTTGATAGACCTCGGTATTCTTTGTCTTACACACGGAGAAGTCACCTACGAAAAGACTATCGGCGGAACGGATTATGAATTTACATACGGCTCCGACCAAAGAGACGCCGACCCGACAAACAGCATTATTTTCTACAATCACAACATAATAACCATTTCGGGACTCAGCGCAAATACAACTTATAAATACAGAGTTTACGGAGTTACAAACGGAATTAATCACGATGAAGAAACTAAATACTTCTCACTCACAGATTACGTCTATTCCGTAAAGGACGATAACTCGACGGCTGATTACAGCGCACCGTCTACCGCTCTTAAGGCAGACGACGTCACATTCTCTCTTAAAACGGCTATTGCCGCAGGCAGTGACGAAGCGTTCAGCTTTATCGCTGTTGCCGACCCGCAGGGAACGATTCAGTCAAACTATAATCAAACTAAAGACGTGTTTGACGCTATTAACGCAAGCGAAGAACTTGGCGATTACAGCTTTATTGCAAATGCAGGAGATATGACCGACAACGGAAAAAACTTCATGCAATGGAGCCTTGCCCTCGACACTATGGTTGAATACTATGCAAACACAACAGTGTTTATGACGGCAGGCAACCATGAATCCGGCTCTAACGCTTTCAGAAACTTCCTCACGCAAACCGCTCCCGACGACCAGAATATCTCTGACGGAATGTATTATTCCTTCACCTACGGAAACGTTCATATAGCGGTATTGAACACCAACGATTCGGACAGCGAAAACGGACTCGGCGAAACTCAGCTCAATTGGCTTATCGATGACCTTAAAAACGACGACTCAACCTGGACAATCATATTGCTCCACAAGAGTTTATATTCTGTCGGTTCACATACCAACGACCCGGAAGTCGTCAAAATGAGAGAGCAGCTTACTCCGATTTTTGCGCAATATGGCGTTGACGTCGTCATTCAGGGACACGACCACACCTATTCGTCCACAAACTTTATAAATGAAAACGGCGTTGCCACGCCTGCAAGCACAAATGCCGACGGATACGTCGTCAATGCGGACGGAACGATGTATATGACAATCGGCACTATCGGCAACAAATATTATGAATACGTCGGCAACAGCTCGTTTGACGGTCTTATGGACAACGACAGAACTCTTGCTCAAACGCTTTCGAATCAACAAACGTTTGCATACTTTGCCGTTGAAGGCGACAAACTCGTCATTAAAGACTGCAATTATAACAGAGAAAGCAAAGAAATTGAAGTTTTCGGTGAATTGAAAATTTCAAAAGAGCTCGGAACTGTTGCAAATGCGGTTCAGGAAATAAAAGTGAACGGCGAACCGTTAAAGCTCAATTCCACCGTGAAAGTAAACTTCGCTTCCAGAGTAGCGACGTTAAACCTCGGAGACTACAAGAATATGATAGCCGACGGCAATACAATCAGATTCTTTAACGAAGACGGACAGGAAGTAAAAGAACTTAAAGCGGAAATGTTCCAAAAATCAACCGACTTCGACGTCGTGCTTGTAACTGCTACAGGCGAAAAAATAGTACTCGGTACTATTACCTTGGAACGTGCTCACTACGAGGGCTGCATCGCAGGTATCTCCATTGCTATAATAATAGTATTGCTGGGCGCTGCCGCAGGCATCGTTGTCCCCGTCTTGCTTATGAAGAAAAAAGCCGCTCACAATAAAAATTCCGACAACAAATCGGAATAAGTTAGGCTATTTTTAGCGGTAAATTTATAAAAAAGCCCCGAGTCTGTTCGGGGCTTTTTTTATTGAAAAATTATTTTAATTTAAAAAAATTTCAAAATGATAATTTTAAGCTTTTATATAAATCGGTCATTTTATCTTTGTTAAACTTTATATCTATTAATTTTAACTCGGTTTCAATAAATCAAATAAGCTTTAATTAATCAAAAAAAATAATATCTAATCATAAATATGGATATTTTTATGAAATATATAAAAATAATAGTTTTAAAACAATTTTAATTTATGTTAGCTAAACTTACGCCGCATAGCAAGCGATTATCCAAAAAGCGATTTAATAATTCATAAAGCGTAAATATACGCCCCTATTGCGCTTGCTTATATTTTTGTTTTTTAGTATTATAGGAATGCCATGAAAAAACTTGCCGATTTTATAGTTAAATACAACAAAATTATTCTTGCCGTTTTTATCGCTCTGTTTTTAGTTTTCGGCGGTTTAATTTACCTTGTATATAAAAATATAAATTATGATATAACTACTTACCTGCCGAAAGACTATAACACGGCACAGGGATATGAAATTTTAAACAAATATTTTGACCTGCACGGCGACGTCGAAATAGGTCTCGTAGCTACCGAAGATAAAGCTCACGATATAGCAGATAAAATCAAAGCTAACGACGGTGTGGCTTTCGCTTTATGGTATGACGATCTTTCCAAAATGGAAAATTTGGGTCTTGCGGGAACAGCGGAATACGAAAACTTTGTAAAAATATTTAAAACTTCTTATGAAGGCGACAGATATAATTTTGCTTTTTTAATAGCCCTTAAAGATAAGCCTTCCACTCCCGAAGCTCTTGAGACGTTAAAAGAAATAAAGAATGTTTTAAACGAAGCCGTAGGAAGCGAAAATTATCACATAGCGGGTATGACTCAGCTGTCCGACGACCTTTATCAGACTACGCTCTATGAGCTATTGGTTTATCTGGCATGTGCGGGAGCGGTTGTCATAATAATATTGCTTCTCACCACGTCGTCACTAACAGAGCCTATCGTGCTTGCCATAACTATGGTTGTTTCAATCATACTTAATTTAGGTTCGAATATCATATTCCCGTCCACTTCCATTCTTACATTTGCCTGCTCGGCGGTTTTACAGCTGAGCCTTAGTATGGATTACGCCATATTCCTGTCACACGCATATAAAGACAAACTTAAATACACTCTTGACCCAAAGAAAGCAATGCGGCAGGCAATTCCCGAAACGTCAAAAGCGATTATAGTCAGTGCTTTAACGACAATAGGCGGATTCTTGGCGCTTTTAGTTATGAAATTCGGCTTTGGCGGCGAACTCGGATTGGTTCTTGCCAAAGGAATAATACTAAGCCTTTTATCGGTCATATTTTTACAACCCGCGCTTATGCTTTTGACGGATAAAGGAAGACAAAAAACTACCCATCGCTCGCTTGACGTTCGCTTCAGACCTCTTATTAAAAGGTCAATAAAATGGAAGCCCGTATTGCTTGCTGTTTTAATTGCGCTTGCGCCTTGCGCCTTTTACGTTCAGCAATTTACTCTCGACTACTCATACATCAAGTTTATGGAAAAGGATTCGGACGGCTCGGAAAAAGAAGTTATGGCGGAAACTCTGGCAAACGAAATCATCGTTTCCTTGCCGATAGACGATAATACCGAGTCAATTGAAAATCATTATCTTTTTGTAAATAAAATTAATAAACTGATAGACGAAAACAAACTCGATTTCTGCCTTGGAATTTGTTCTATTATCCCCTACAACCGTGACGTCAAGGTAAAACTGCCCATTTTCGGTCAAATGAACATCAAAACTCAAAAAGCGATAGAGCTTATGGTGGGCATTATACAGTCTTTTGAGTCAAGCGGACTTTCCATAAATCCTGATTCAACAGACGACCCCGACTTAAAACAAAATCTTGAATATATGAAGGTTGGTTCTCTGCTCATAGGCGGAAATTATACGGTATATACTATAGCCCTTGATAAATCGATAAATCCCGAAAGCGATGAAGGAATAGCGATATTAAATCAAATTCAAAAAATCGCTGAAGATATCTTCTGCCCCGTTGAAAACGGAAAAAAAATATACACAAACGAAAACGGTGAAAAATACGTAAATCTTACCGGCGTCACACAGCTTGCCGATGATTTTAAAGAAATCACTCCCACCGACTTTATGTGGGTGACAATCATTTCCGTCATCGTGATATTTGTTTTGATTAGTATGCACTTAAAGTCGTTTAAGCTATCGGCAATACTTGTGTTGCTTATAGAATTCGGAATTTGGTTAAATCTTGCAATGCAGCACATATTTGCAGGCGGTGTAATAAACTTTATTTCATATATGATAATAGGTGCAATTCAGCTCGGCTCTACGGTCGACTATGCCATACTTATAGCAAGTAAATATAAAAAGCTGAGAGAACGCTTTAAGCCCCGTCAAGCGGCTTACATGGCGACTTCTACGTCCGCAACGTCCGTCCTGACAAGCGCGTCGATTATGGCGTCGGCATGTCTTTCCGTTTATTTTGTTTCAAGCAACTTGATTGTAAAGGAAATAACGTTCCTTATCGCCCGCTCGTCGATAATATCGGCTCTGCTTGTCATATTCTTCCTGCCCGCCATTTTGTGCATTTTCGACAGAGAACGCGGCGACGAAATAAACTTTTTCTACACACCGAACCTCAGAAAAATTTCTCTTAAAAATATAAGAGTTTTCGATAGGAAAAAACAAAAGTCAAAGCCTCGTAAACAGTAGTTATAACGACTATAGATTTTATAAATTAAAGATATTCTTTTTTTTGATTTTTAATAAACAGAAAATTTCATAAATTGGCATTAAAACAAGGCAGCATTAAAAAGGCTGCCTTTTACTTATCTTTATCCGTATATTCGTTCAGTCCTCGCATTAGTGATTTTAATATGCGGATAATAAATTCAAGCATAACAAAAACGGACGCTAACGCGTCCGTTTTAAAATTACGTCTTTCCCGAAAACTATTTTTCAATTGGAATTCGTTAGATTTTTCGGGTTTAAAACTCAAAAGATAGATTATCTAAATGAGATTAAAACTTATCTCTCGGAACGTATGAAGTATGAAGCACTTCGTGCGCCTTGTGGCTGTTGGGTTCTTTGAAATAGTCTTTGTAAATCGTCTGAATAGCCGGATTCAGATGCGACTTACGGAGCTTCATCTTTGCATCGGTATCGTATATAGCCTTTGCGCGGATAGCTCTTATATCTTTGGTGTTTCTGATATCCGCCGATTTAATAGGTTGACCACCGCCGTTTACACAGCCGCCGGGACAAGCCATAATCTCAATAAAGTGATAATCTGCGGTTCCGTCTTTAACTTTGTTCATAAGCTCTCTGGCGTTCTTAAGACCGGAGCAAACCGCAACTTTGACCTTGGTGCCGGCTATATCATAGGTAGCTTCTTTAATGCCTTTGGTGCCTCTGACTTCTTTAAAGTCTATGCTGGGAGCATCTTTGCCGGTGACGACTTCTACAACCGTTCTTAATGCCGCTTCCATAACGCCGCCCGTTGCACCGAAGATAAGACCCGCACCCGTTCCGATGCCGAAAGGCTCATCAAACTTCTCATCGGGAAGTTCGGTATAAGCAAGACCTGCTCTCTTGATAATTCTTGCAAGTTCGCGGGTGGTGATTGCTATATCGATATCGGGAACGCCTGCCGCGCTTTGGTCCTCTCTGCCCTTTTCAAATTTCTTTGCCGTGCAAGGCATAACGGATACTACAACGATATTTTTGGGGTCGATTCCCATCTTTTCCGCAAAATAAGTTTTGCAAACCGCGCCGAACATTTGTTGCGGTGATTTACAAGTCGAAAGATGGTCAAGCTGGTCGGGGAAATTATGTTCGCAGAACTTAATCCAACCGGGCGAACAGCTTGTAATCATAGGCAACACTCCGCCGTTTTTGAGCCTTCCCAAAAACTCGGTTCCCTCTTCCATGATGGTAAGGTCGGCGGTATAATCTACGTCGAAAACACTGTTAAAGCCGAGTCTTCTGAGTGCCGCAACCATTTTGCCTTCGGTATTAGTGCCCATAGGCATACCGAATTCCTCACCGAGTCCGATACGAACGGAAGGAGCCGTTCCTACAATGACGTATTTATCGGGATTGTTTAAAGCCTCGAATACCTCGTCGATTTCTTCTCTTTCATGCAATGCGCCGACGGGACAAGCTACTATACATTGTCCGCATCCTACACACGCTACTTCCGAAAGCGGTTTTTCGAACGCGCATGCTATATGAGTATCGAAACCTCTTCCGTTTGCGCCTATAACCGCAACCGATTGATATTGATTGCAAGCGGCTACGCAGCGACGGCAAAGCACGCATTTGTCGTTATCTCTTACTATATAAGGCGTTGAGTTGTCAATCGGATAAGAATTTGTAACGCCCGCATATTTGGAAGCGTCGCAACCGAGCTCGTTTGAAAGAGTCTGAAGCTCGCAGTTGTTGTTTCTTATACAGCTAAGACACTCCTTTTTATGGTCGGACATAATGAGTTCAACCGTTGTTTTACGGCTATTTAAAACTCTTTCGGTATTGGTGAAAACTTCCATACCTTCGTTTACGGGATATACGCACGCCGCGACAAGGCTTCTTGCACCCTTAACTTCACAAACGCACACACGGCAAGCGCCGATAGCGTTGATATCTTTTAGATAACAAAGAGTAGGGATTTTAATACCGCATTGTCTTGCAGCTTCCAAAATCGTGGTTCCTGCATCTACGGTAACAGGAATATTGTTTATTTTCAAATTCACTTTATTAGCCATATTTCACCTCTACTTCTTGACAATAGCGCCAAACTTACAATTGCTGATACATACGCCGCACTTGATACATTTGTCTTGGTCGATATTGAATTTTTGTTTGATTTCGCCCGAAATAGCATTGACGGGACATTTTCTCGCACAGAGAGAGCAACCTTTACAAGCGTCGGTAATTTCGTAACGCAATAAGTGTTTGCAAACTCCCGCGGGACATCTCTTTTCTTTAATATGCGCTTCATATTCGTCTCTGAAATATCTGAGCGTGCTGAGAACAGGGTTCGGCGCCGTTTGTCCGAGACCGCAAAGAGCGTTGTCCTTTATGTAGTAGCAAAGTTTTTCCATTTCGTCGAGGTCTTCCATCGTTGCCTGTCCCCTCGTGATTTTGTCGAGGTATTCAAGCAAACGACGCGTTCCGATACGGCAAGGAGTACACTTTCCGCAGCTTTCGTCGACGGTGAATTCCAAGAAGAACTTAGCGATGTCAACCATACAGTTATCCTCGTCCATGACAATCATACCGCCCGAGCCCATCATTGAGCCGATAGAAATAAGGTTGTCATAGTCGATAGGAATGTCAAGGTGTTCGGCAGGAATACAACCGCCGGAAGGTCCGCCCGTTTGAGCCGCCTTGAACTTCTTTCCGTTGGGGATACCGCCTCCGATATCTTCGATAACCGTTCTGAGCGTCGTGCCCATCGGAATTTCGACAAGTCCTGTGTTGGTGATTTTACCGCCGAGAGCAAAAACTTTAGTGCCCTTTGATTTTTCCGTTCCCATAGAAGCGAACCATTCGGCGCCCTTCAAAATGATTTGCGGAATGTTTGCATAAGTTTCAACGTTGTTGAGGATAGTCGGCTTGCCGAACAATCCCTTGACCGCCGGGAACGGAGGACGGGGATGCGGCTCGCCTCTCTTGCCTTCGATTGAAGTCATAAGAGCGGTTTCTTCACCGCAGACGAAAGCGCCTGCGCCAAGTCTTATGTCGATATCGAAATCAAAACCTGTGCCCAAAATATTCTTACCTAAAAGGCCGTATTCTTTGGCTTGAGCGATAGCAATTTTACAACGCTCGACTGCGATAGGATATTCCGCACGAACATAGATATAGCCTTGGTTTGAACCTATTGTATATCCGGCAATTGTCATAGCCTCCAAAACGGCGTGCGGGTCGCCTTCCAAAACAGAACGGTCCATGAATGCGCCCGGGTCTCCTTCGTCGGCGTTGCAGCAGACGTATTTCTGACCTTTTGGCTGCATCATAGCAAACTGCCATTTTTTACCGGTCGGGAATCCTGCGCCTCCACGGCCTCTGAGCCCTGAATCAAGAAGAACTTTAACGACGTCTTCCGGCTTCATTGTGGTCAAAACCTTTATTAATGCCTGATAACCGTCGTAAGCGATATATTCGTCGATATTTTCGGGATTTATGACACCACAGTTACGGAGCGCGACACGAGTTTGCTTTTTATAGAAATTCGTGTCCGAAAGAGCCTTGACGGCTTGAGTATTGTTTTTATCCTTAAAGAGCAATCTTTGGACGAGTCTTCCTTTGATGATATGCTCGTCGACGATTTCGGAGACGTCTTCGACTTTAACGTTGCTGTAAAAAGCGCCTTCGGGATATACGATGACGATAGGGCCTACGGCGCAAAGACCGTGACAACCTGTTTCAACGACTTCGACGTCTTTGTCGAGTCCTTTTTGGGCAATCTGAGCTTTAAACTCTTTAATGATTTCCCCGCTGTTGTTTGAGTGACAGCCCGTTCCGCCACAGCAAAGAATGGTACTTCTAAACATATTTTCCTCCTGCTTATTCGTTGGTAATTAAATATTCAGTGCAAATATTACCGTTTACAATGTGGTTTGCGACAATCTGTTTCGCTTTTTCGCTGTCCACATGAACGTAGGTAACTTTTTCCTGACCGGGAACGAAAACTTCGACAATGGGTTCAAGTTTGCACATTCCCAAACAACCCGAACGGGTTACTTTGACGTTTTTAAGCTGTCTTGTAGCGACTTCTTCAACTAAAGTGTTGAAAACGGGACGGGCACCCGCGGAAATACCGCAAGTAGCCATACCGACAACAATTCTTGTTTCATCGTTGCCGCTTGTGTTATCGCGCAATATAATCTCAGATTGCATCTTATCTCTGATTGCTTTGATATCGTCGATACTCTTCATAATAATCCTCCGTGTGGTGTGTTTTCTCTAATATAATTTTTTATAAACAGCAGCACTTCGGGTTCGTCCATAGGGACGCCGTCAAGCTGCGCTTTAAGTTCTCTCGTGTCAAAAACGAAATCGGTATCTTTAAAGACAAAATGCAAAACATATTCAACCTCATCTCCGTTGGAAATGAGAGTGGACATAGTTTCGCCAAGGTCACCGAGCGGCGGTCTGTCTATGTGGTCAATAGCAAAAGTGGTGGTAACGACAGTCCCTTCGCCGAGTTTTGAACGGATATCGAAAGTACCGCCCGCCATCTCCGCTTCCATTTTCAAAAAAGGCAAACCCATACCCACCTTCCTCGTCGTGCGAGTGGTTGTATAAGGGTCGGTAACTCTGCTCAAGAATTCTTCGCTCATGCCTTTGCCGTCGTCTTTAATGGATATCGTCAAAACGTTGTCCTTTGCGATGACGTCGATATAAACTATTTTAGCTTCGGCTTTGACCGAGTTTTCAACTATATCGAGGATGTTAAGCGACAGTTCTCTCATAATTCACCCTTTTTTTACATACAAATATATATTATCATAAAAAAATACTTTTGCAAAGCCGTTTTTTTTATTTTTTTAATATATTTTTAACAATTAAATACAAATTTCATTCTACAAGTCAAAACGGGCCTGAAAGGATTACAAACATGCCAAAATCAATAAGATTTTTTTCTAAGATAGTCTATTAACGCAAAAACCGACCTGTCAGGCAAATCAATCTCACTTGACACGCCGATATTTTCAACGGTATGAGCGTCGGAGTCGATAATGACGGTATAATCCTTGCTCCACTTTTCAACTTCTTCGTTTTTTGCCTTAGTGGAAAGTTCCACCACCTTAAATTCGTCGGTAATTGCACCCAATATGGCGAGCATACTGTTGCCTTCTCTGTCTATATGGGCAGGTATCGCTATGCCGCCGAATTCGTCCGCTAATATTTTGACTCTGTCGGGCGTAATTTGCGCTCCGTGAAGCAAAAGTCTTTCCTCCACCCTGACAATATTGTCGTCCTCGTCCATGACAAGCTGCTCTCCGTATATGGCACTTTCGTTTTTTAAGTCGTGAAAGGAGATTTGATTAAAAAACGCCTTAAGGTTTTGATAATTTTTAAACAGACACAAAAGATGAATATCTTCCTCCGTCTGTATTTCAACGGCAGGCACGACGCACACACCGTAAGCCGCTCCGCATTTAAGGGCGACTTCGACGTTGTCTATCGCATTGTGGTCGGAAATTGCAACAAAATCAAGCCCCGAAAGTTTGGCAAAAGCAACAATTGTCGCCGGTGTCATATCGTTTTCGGCGCATGGCGAAAGACAGCTGTGAACGTGCAGGTCGTATTTATATTTCATCAAGCCTCCGCTGCAATATATCTTTTTACTGCCTCGAAAATGTCGTATTTTGTTTCAATCAAATTGACGTTTTGAGACTTCGCCTTGTCAACAAGTTCGGGAGTGGACTTTGCGCCCTCGCAAACAACGACAACGCCCACCTCGGCAAGCGTAGCCACGGCGCAGACGTTTATATTTGTCATAACCGTAAACCAGGCGCAACCTGACGGTGCCTTACCCATGACAAAACTTAAAAAGTCGCCGCAGTATCCTTTTGTAACATCAAAATCTTTGTCTACGACGTTGACCTCTGTCGCCTCGAGCGTCTCTATAATTTTACTCAGTTTCATTTTTTACCTCTTTTTCAAGACGAGGACACTCGTCGGACACAATGCCCGATACGACGTCCTCGGCAAAAGCCCTACAGCTGGGAGCGCCGCACATACCGCAGTCGTATTGCGGAAGGGTGTTTAAAAGATTTTCCACTTCCATAAGTTTTTGCATGGCACTAAGCCTGTTCTCGTCAAGTTTGTCAAAGTTTTTAAACTGCGGTTCGTCCTCCCAAACGTAGTAAGACAGAGGCTTTCCTTCGTCTGCCAATATGTTTGACGACGTGGCAGGCAGTTTCATGCGAAGCTGTCTGATTCTTGCTTTGGCTACAAAAGGATTTTCGACGTTGAGCACGCCGCCTACACAGCCGCCCGCACAAGCGTCAAGTTCTATAAAATCGACTTCGGTCAAAGTGTTGTCCTCAAGCCCGTCAAGAATATGCTTTACGTTTTCTATGCCGTCAGCCGCAAGATATTTGCTCCTGAACGTCGCCGTGGCTTCACCGCCGGACGTCGCCCAATGAAGCCCCAGATTTCCCATTTTGGAAAGAGGCTTTATATCCGAAGGTTCAAGCTTGTTCATAGCGGGAACGAGTTTCATATATACCTCGCCCGTGGACAAAACCCTGTCGACGTAAGGCTTGTTGACGCCCACGCCGAGTTTTAAAGCGTAAACTTTAGCAGGACACGGTGAAATAAAATACACGCCTATATCTTCAGGCGGAATACCTCTTTTTATCGCCTTGTCCCTGGCAAGTTTTGCAGATATGTCGACAGGCGCCAAAATGTTTAAAAGATTGTCTTTTAAATTATGGTAACGCGATAAGATAAGCTCCAATACGGCAGGACAAGCCGTGCTTATGACGGGATACTTGACCTTGTTCTGGTCGAAAATTATCTTCGTCACGGCGGACGCATATTCCGCTCCCCTGCCGACCTCGAACACCTCGTCAAAACCGAGAGCCAAAAGCCCGTTTAAAACATAGTTTACGTCGGTAAGATTGTTAAACTGTCCGTAAAGCGACGGCGCCGGTAAAGCAATTTTATATTTGAAATCGTTTATCGTGTCAAACGAATCGTAGGAAGCGAGCTTAGCGTGCGACGGACAAAGGCGGACGCACTCGCCACACCCTATACATCTGTCGTAAAAAACGCTCGCTTTCCCGTTTCTCACCCTTATAGCTTCCGTAGGACAACGCTTCATGCAAGTTACACAACCCTTGCATTTTTCCGCGTCAAGGAAGACGGTGTGAAAATAATTGTTTTCCATAAATTCCCTCTTAATGAAAATCGACTCTTATGTAAACGGTTGTACCCACGCCCACCTCGCTTTCTATTTCAAGCACGTCGGCGTATTTTTTCATATTGGGCAATCCCATACCCGCTCCGAACCCCAAAGCTCTTATTTCGTCTTCCGCCGTGGAATAACCGGGCGTCATGGCAAGTTCTATATTTTCGATACCTTTTCCGTGGTCGATTAGTTTTATCTCGATATGGTCAAAAAATATGTCTATGACGGCAACTCCTCCACCGCCGTGAATGACCATATTTATTTCTCCTTCATACATGGCGATTGCAACTCTGCGAATATCTTCTGACGCTATGCCCATCTTTTTGAGCGTGCTTTTAACTGCGTCGGAAGCCATACCTGCCTGAGAAAAATTGTTTCCCGCCACTTCATACTCAAAGTGTAAATTCTCCATCGTCAAACCTCGGCTTTAAGCCCCGCCTGATAAAGTATTCCGCAAGCGGCAAACATACGGTGAGGTGTGGCAATTAAAGTAATTCCTCTGTCTTTTGCGAGTTCGACAAGCGTAGTATCCGGCTTTTTGCCCCTTACAAGCACTATGCAAAGCATATCCATCATTTCCGCGGTTCTGACAACCTGAGGATTGCATAGCCCCGTTATAAGTACTGCCTGGTCTTTGACAAACGCCAACACGTCGCTCATCATATCCGAAGCACAGGCAGAATGTAAATCCTTTTCCATATTGTCGCCTTCGCTGAGCACGACGCCGTCAAGCAATTCTACAATTTCACTGACTTTCATATAGTCCTCCATTTAAATTGGGCAATATGCCCTACCTAGTATATTTTAACAAAATTTCAAAAAAAAGCAATAGGCATTTTGCCTATTGCCGTCTTTTGGTTATACCGTGCCCCAGTTAACGCTGTTACCCGAGCTAAAACAGTTTGACGTCCACCCCGAGGGCTTAGAGCCTGCCTCACAGTTTATCGTAACCGTTCTGCCATAAAAAGCATAGTCGCCCAACGATTGAACGGAAAGCGGCAGAGAAATATCGCTTGTTGCGACGCTTGATGATAAGTCGCATCTGAAAGCGTATGCGCCTATCGTCACAACGTTGTCAAACGACGGCAACACGGTTAAGGAATTGCAACCCGAAAAAGCAAAAGAGCCTACCGTTTCAAGAGACGACGGCATACTGACGCTTTCAAGATTTACAAAAGCGACAAAAGCGTTTGACAAAATACCTTTTGTTCCCTCTTTTATAGATATCTGAGTTATTGTGGCTTTATCCACTCCCTCTTTTATACCGTATACCCAATCCCCGACATAAAGTATATTTCCGTCCTCGGCAAACGCATAGTCTGAAGGCAAGAGCGTGAGATAGCCGTCCGATTTTCTGATGATTGCGCCGCCGCTCGCAATATAGGTGGAATTCGTTTCCGAAACGTCGTATCCCGTTATGCCGACGGCATTTTCAAAAACGGCGGAATTTATATTTTTGACGGAGGACGCAAGCTCCAAAACTCCGCTTTTGCCGAGCGGACAGAAAATGACAGATGTTTTGTCTTTGTTATACAGCACTCCGTTATAGGAAGAAAAAACGCTGTTTTCAAAATATCTATACTTTACGGGAAGTCCGTCCTCACCCGTATAGAGTTCGACGAACATATCGCCCACCAAAATATAAGTGCCTTTGTCGCTCACCGCGTATTGTCCGCCAATATTTTCGTATCTCGTTATATCGGAAGAAACGTAAGTGTAGTTTAAAGCATATCTGAATAAATCTCCGTTTTGCGATTGATAATATCCCGCTTCGGCAACGTTGAAATCGCTAAAAGCCGTAGCGCCTTTGAATACGTCGCAGGCGAGCGAATAATCGAACACGGTGAAGTCGTATCCCACGTTTACCGTTTCAAGAGAAGGAATATACGAAAACGCTCCTCGTTTAAAGGTAGTAGCTTTTGTCACGGTAACTTCGGCAAGCGACGACGGCAAGTAATATGAGATAAACTCTTTCATATCGTAAAACGCCTGTCTAACCTCAACTGCTCCGTCGAAAGGCGAAGTTCCGAATATCACGCCGAGCAAGGCTTTTTCGTTTGTGGAGGATATGCCCGTTCCGACAAAAGGCAAAGTGATAGACGTTAAATTTCCGCAACCGTAAAACGAGCCTTCGGCAATGGAAGTGACGCTATCGGGTATTACGAGATTCGTTCCCTTGTAATTTCTGAACGACTCTGAATTTATCCCTTTAAGCGAACCGTCGTTTGCAAGATTTATCGACGCCGTGATATTTTCAAAAGCATATCCTCCGATTTTCGAAAGTTTGCTTTTTGCAGTTATAGACGTCAATTTAACTCTGCCGCTGAATGCGCTGTCGGAAATATCCGTAAGCGTTTCGGGCAAAATCAAATCTCCGCTTATGTCTTTAGGCGCGAATATCAACACGGTTTTGCCGGCGTTATACAAGACGCCGCCCTGTGTGGAATACGTCTGTCCAGCGCTTTCCGCCCCGAGAGAGTCTACTAAAGTTATCGAGGTCACTGCAAGATTTTCAAACGCCGAATTGTCGAAAGAGATTATGCTGTTTGGCAACACGATATCGCCCGAAAGAGAGTTGGGAACGGCTAATATCCGAGTTTTTTCCTTATTTAAGATAATTCCGCTTGAAATTTCAAATTTTGCCGATTCATTGTCAAATGCGAATTTCGTAACCGTTCCCTTATTCAATACGGCGAAGTTTACACTTGACAGCTGTGACGGCAAAGTAAGAATTCCGCTGAAACCGTCCGACAAAAATATTGCTTGCGTCAAATCTTTCGTTACTATCAGCCCTTGCGAATTAAAATCGGTAAAATAAGAATTTTGCGACGGAACGTTGAGCGTCGTGACGTTTGAGCCGATAAGAGAATCGGCGTCAAAAAATTCAGTATTTGCCGACAGGGTAAGATTTGCAACGTTAGAGCCTGAGAGGGCATAACCTAAAATTCCCTTGACGGAATCGGATAAAACAAGCGACGAATCCGTCCTCGATTTTAAAACGGCAACGATAAACTTCATATCCTTATCATATAAAATACCGTCCGTCAAAAGGTAGTTTGTACCGAGATTGACCGCCAAAAGATTGTCGCAGCCCGAAAACGCTCCCTCTATTCCGACAAGTTTTTTATCCGCGTCGGCGCCCTCCCCGATTTCTTCGTATCTTAAAGCCACCGATTGGTTAAACGTTATCGATTGCAATCCGCTACAACCGTAGAAAGCAAATTGAGGCAAAACGGAATTTTGTATCGTAACGGAAACGAGCGTTGACGGAATATAATATCTTTTGTTGTTCAACCCGTCGAACGTATTGCAGATTATACCGCCCTCGTATTCCGACTTGCCGAAAACGGAAGCAAAACTGTTTGAATTGTTGGAACCTACAAAGGGCAACGTTAAAGAAGTAAGAGCGGTCATCTTTTCGAGTGCGCCCTCGGCGATATACACCGCTTTTTCGATATTGAGTTCGCTAAAAGATAAACCGTAAAACGCCCCTGCGTTTACGTTGCATGCGCCTGTTACGGTAACGGTGTCAAGCGATGACGGTATATAGCTGTCGACATAGTTTAAGCTGTCGTAATACTGTCTGAAATAAACGCCTCCGTCATAAGAGATGCCTCCGAAAATATATCCGAAAACGCCTTCCGCCAAAGTCGCCGTTTTGTTCTTACCGACAAAAGGAATAGTAAGAGTCGTTATATCGGAACGGCCGTAAAGGGCGCCGTATGCGATTTCTTCCACGCTGTCGGGAACAGTGACGGAATCGCCGCCGAGAAATTGAACGTAAAGTTTTTTGAAGTCTTTATCGTAAAGTCCGCCGCCGTAAACCGCAAACGACGCCTGAGACTCGTCGCCGTATATGCTGATTGAACTAAGCGATTTTAAGCCGTAAAACACTTTATCGTTTATCGTTTTCAAAGTGGACGGCAACTCTATCGAGTTTATAGTTTCGTCAAAAGCGAAAAGTGAGTCGTAAAGACCGACGGTACCTTCGGGAACGGAAACGTGCGACGCCGTGGTATTTAGCGAGATAGCCCATTTATTTAAAAAGCTAATTCCGTTTATCTCGGAATACGAAATGTTTGTGCCTTCCAATGCGTTTGCGCCTATACTCGTTACACTGTTGCCCAAATTCAATTCGGTCAAAGAAGTACATCCCTCGAAAGCGGACGCACCTATACTCACTATATTGTCGCCCATCGTGACCGACTTGATTTTAGTATTGTTTTTAAACGCTCCGTCCGCAATGGCGGTAACAGGCATTTCCACGCTTGTGGCGACAAGTCTGACCGTATCCGGAATGACAATCGTATCCGACGTAGAAGAACCTATCCCCGTTAGCGTATAGCTCCTTTGTCCCGCGTTGTAAGAATATTTCAATCCTGAAGTATAGCCGTCGTCGACCTCAATCTCTGAAGGACTTTTCTCGCTGTATTTAAAAGTGTAGGTCGTTTTATCGACAAAGTTTATATCTTTGGCAATAGTCAGTATGCCGTTAGATACAGTTCCCTTTAAATATTCCGTCTCTCCTTTATAAAAAGTGAAATCGTTTTTCCCGTCATAATAATACGTTCCGCTACCGCTGAAAGGGAAATCATATCCGTCGGCGACAGATATCGTATAGTCTTTACCTTTTATCTCGATTACAACGTCCTCGTTCATCTGAGCGGATATAGTAAGATAATATTTGCCGTTTTTTAGCTCATAGCTTTGTGGCTCGATTAAAAAAACGCAAAGCAGAGTGACAATGAGCGCAAGAGCAACTACTCCTGCTATTATTCCCGCGACGATTGCGGTTTTTTTCTTTTTCGTTAAAGGTTGATTTGTCTTTGACATGATATTTCCTTGCTTGTCGTTAATTTCCTTCATAGGAACTGATTTTTATTATTTTAGACTATAATTCTTTAAATAATATTAAAACACCTTATGCTTATTTTTTCGGTATTCTCATTTTTTATTTATATAGCGCAATTACACACGGAGTTTATATTGCTTTTGCCGTTTAAGATAATCGCTGTTTGCAAACGCCGTGTTATGGTCAAACTTGTTTATTATCTCGGTTAAAATAAGATATAATTCAATCTTATAAAAACTCATTTTAATAAATAAGTGGCAAGACACCTCGCCACTTAAATATAATTATAAATAGTATTAACCATCCTTTATTTTCCGTATTTGGAAAGTATGCCGGGGATATCGTCGGCTACAAGTTTTCCGTAAACGTCCTCGTTCACCGTCATAACCGGGGCAAGACCGCAACAGCCTATGCAACGGGTAGCCGCAAGCGAGAACATACCGTCGGCAGAAGTGCCGCCCTCTTCGAGATTCAATTCCCTCTTAAGACGGTCGATAATGTTTCCCGCGCCCTTGACGTAGCACGCTGTTCCCAAGCATACGGAAACGGAATACTTACCTACGGGGTTAAGTTTGAATTGCGAATAGAAAGTCGCCACTCCGAAAATTTCTTCGAGCGGAACGCTAAGCTCCTCCGAAACGATTTTCTGAACTTCGATGGGCAGATATCCGTATATGGCTTGCGCTGTCTGAAGTGCGGGCATCAAGGCTCCGTCCAATTTTTTGATATCTGCAAGAGCAGCTCTGAGTTCTTCTTCCTGTTTTTTCGTTCCTTTAAACGGCACCGTGGTAAGGTTGATTTTCGACATATTTTCCTCCATAGGGTTTGTTTATCATAAATGTATAAACCGTTTCGTTTATCACAAATTTGATTATAGCATACAGTTTTTTATTTGAAAAGTCAAAAACGAAAATTTTTTTACAATTTATCGTTATTTTCACTGTTTTTAAAGGTTAAAGGCATACGCCTCTTATGGGCGGAAGCCGCAATAGCCCGCTCGATTTTGTCCACGTCCTCTTTTTGTCCCTCTTTTGACAGCAAATACTTATCTATCGCCGCATAGCTGATACCCATTTCCGCCTCGTCAGTCTGCCCTTCGTAAAGTCCTGCCGACGGCGCTTTTTTTATTATCTGCTCGGGGCAGCCGAGTTCGGCAAGCATTTCGTAAACTTCCGTCACGGTCAGGTCGGAGATTGGATTAAAATCGTAAGCTCCGTCTCCCCATTTGGTGAAATATCCCATTGCCGCCTCGCTTCTGTTGCCCGTCCCTGCCACAAGCATATTGTTGGCGGCGGCGTAGGCGTAAAGCGTTATCATTCTTAGTCGAGGATTGATATTTATCAAGGCTTTCTTTCTTCTTTCTTCGGAAACCTTGTCAAGTTCGGAATTTAAAACTTCGCACATTGCTTGCTTTCCTTTAGTCACGTCAATCACAATATTCTTTATGCCAAACTTGTCCGAAACCGCCATTGCGTCTGACATATCCTGTCCGTAGTTGCGGCTGCTTTCGCAAGGCATTATGATGCCCACCGTATTATCGCAAGCCATCTTGCACAGTATAGAAACGAGCGAACAATCCTTTCCTCCGCTGTTACCGTAAACTATACCGTCGGCGTGAGCCTCTTTGAGCACGGATTTTATCCATTCCACTCTTTCTTTTATATCCATATATACTCCTCCGTTAATTAATTTACCGTTGTAAACTTAATTAATTCAGTTTAATAGGTTTGTCATTCACATTTTTATTTTAAATTAAAAAAACTTTTTTTACAATAAAAATTATGCACCACTATAAAAGCAAAAAGTTTTTCAAGCCGTTAGCTTTTGATCTTGTGCCAAAACTTACTTTTAGTAATTAAAAATCCGCAGACGTGGCTGCGGATTATAAATCTGTTTAAAGTTTTAAAATTTAAAACTTATTGACAAAGGCAAATTTTAGCAAACACCGTGAGCCATCATTGCCTCGGCGATTTTTTCGAAAGCCGCAAGGTTTGCACCCATAACATAGTTACCCTTCTGACCGTATTTTTCAGCTGCGTCGGCAATAGAATGGTAAATGCCGATCATGATAGTTTTGAGTTTTGCGTCGACTTCTTCAAACGACCAGAAAAGTCTTTGGCTTGACTGAGCCATCTCGAGTCCCGACGTAGCGACACCGCCTGCGTTTGCAGCTTTTGCGGGAGCAAACAAAACTTTTGCGTCGAGGAATTTTTTGGTGGCTTCCAAGGTGGTGGGCATGTTTGCGCCTTCGCCTACGCACCATACTCCGTTTTTAATCAAAGCTTCCGCACTCTCAACGTCGATTTCGTTCTGAGTGGCGCAAGGAAGCGCTATATCGCACTTAATAGTCCAGATACCCTTGCAGCCTTCGGTGTATTTCGCATCTTTATGAACAGTGACGTATTCTTTGATCCTGCCTCTCTTGACTTCCTTGATTTCTTTGACGAGAGCAAGGTCAATGCCGTTTTGGTCATAAATATATCCGTTTGAATCAGAGAGCGCGACAACCTTTGCGCCGAGCGAAGTTGCCTTTTCGCAGGCGTAAATCGCAACGTTTCCGCTACCGGAAATGACCACTGTCTTACCGTCCATGCTCTTGCCGTTGCACTTGAGCATCTCATCGACAAGATAAACAAGACCGTAACCCGTAGCTTCTTTTCTCGCAAGACTTCCGCCGTAAGAGAGACCTCTGCCGGTCAAAACAGCGGTATGTTCGTTTGCGATTTTTTTATAATATCCGAACATATATCCGATTTCTCTGGCTCCTACGCCAATATCGCCTGCGGGAACGTCGGTATCCTGTCCGATGTGGCGGTAAAGCTCAGCCATAAACGATTGACAAAAACGCATCACTTCATTGTCGGATTTGCCTTTTGGGTCAAAATCGGAACCGCCCTTGCCACCGCCCATCGGGAGAGTGGTAAGCGAGTTTTTGAAGATTTGCTCAAATCCCAAAAATTTCAAAATGGAAAGGTTTACCGACGGATGGAAACGAAGTCCGCCCTTGTAAGGTCCGATTGCGCTATTGAATTGCACACGGTATCCTTTGTTGGCGTGAACTTGTCCTTTGTCATCTACCCACGGAACTCTGAACATAATAACGCGTTCAGGTTCGGTAAGCATCTCAAGCAAACCCGCTTTTTCGTATTCGGGATGTTTGTCGCAAGCAAGAGAAATCGATTCCAAAATTTCCGTTGCCGCTTGAATGAACTCCGGTTGATTGGGGTTCTTTGCTTTGAGTTCCTCAAGTACTGTCGAAACATATTTGTTCATAGTTTATACCTCACAATATTGAATTTCGTAAAACTCATCGGCAACGCTTTACCGCCTACGGGTAAATTCTACCGCTCATCCGAAACACGGAACGTCGATAATATTTAAAAACGTTAACCTTTCCGATAATTTAAAAATCTTTTAAACGCAAGAGAAAAAGCCACTAAAAAAAGCGGCAATCCTTGCTTTTTATAAATCTACAAAAAAAACCGCCCTCTTTGCTCGCCGTATGCAGCAACGTTCTACGGGCTTTTTTAAATCGTTTACTAAGGTTCTTAAATTTTTTTTATTATAATATCTGATGAAATTCTTTGTCAACAAATGATAAAAAAAAATCAAATTTTTTTTGAAATCGTTAAAATGTAAAATAATGCCAAAAAATCTCAATTTTTTGCAAAATTTGTATTGTTTTTTCCATTTAAATTTATTATAATATCTTCATAAAAATAAACAACATAAAAGGAGAAACTTTATGAGAAAAGCATTTATTTGCCCATCAAAGTATGTGCAAGGCGAAGACGAGCTTTTAAATCTCGGTTACTTCGTCAAAACCTTCGGAGATTCAGCCCTTTTGATAGCTGACTCTTTTGCTCTCAGCCTCGTCAAAGACAAGCTCGAAGCAACACAAAAGAAATACGGCGTCAAATTGCTTTCGGCCGGTGAATTCAGCGGCGAATGCTCAAGAACGCAAGTCGCAAAACTTAAGGAATTCGCTTCCAAAAACGGTTGTTCCTGCACAATCGGTCTCGGCGGCGGTAAGGCTATCGACACCGCTAAGTGTGTTGCAGAAGGTTCAAACCTCATTATCTGTCCTACCATCGCGGCAACCGATGCTCCTACCTCTCACTCCGCGGTTTTATACACAGACAATCACGAATTTGACGACTATGCATACTTCCGTCAAAATCCGTCAGTCGTTTTGATTGACCTTAGCGTCATAGCAAACGCTCCTTCGCGTTTCCTCGTTTCCGGTATGGGCGATGCTCTTTCAACCTATTTTGAAGCAAGAGCAAACGTCAATTCCGTTTCAAACGTAAACGCAGGTCTCCCCTGCGGCGCGGACAGAGCAAAAGGCACTTTGCTCGGATACGGCACTCACACCGCTTTCGCTCTCGCAACCCTTTGCTATGAAAGCCTTATTTCCGACGGCGCTAAAGCAAAAGCCGCTTGCGATTGCAATGCAATCACTCCCGCTTTTGAAAAAATAGTCGAAACCAACATTCTTCTTTCCGGTCTCGGATTTGAATCGGGCGGTCTTGCCGCAGCTCACGCTTTGCATGACGGTCTTACCTGCGTCCACGACATTCACGGCTGCAACTTCCACGGCGAAGTAGTTGCTTTCGGTACCATTTGCCAGCTCATTTTGGAAAACAGCCCCGAAGAAGAACTCTATGAAGTTATTGAATTCTGCTGCTCTGTCGGCCTCCCCGTCTGCCTTAAAGACCTCATGACCGACAAGAAGACAGGCAAGACTATCAGAACGTCTCTTACCGACGACGAATACAAAGCAGTTGCCGCTAAGACGTGCATCCCCGACGAGTCTATTCACAATATGCCTTTCCCCGTCACCGAAGATATGGTCATTGCTGCTATTAAGACGGCTGATAAGCTCGGATACGAATACAAATACGGTTGCGACTGCGGTTGCGACTGCAAATAATTTAAATTAAATTTTATTACCAGCCCCAAAAGGCTGGTAATAATTTGTGGAGGAAAATATAAATGAAAAAAATCATGAACACTCCGGAAACTTTCGTCTATGACATGTGCCACGGCCTTGCAAAGGCGCATCCGGAACTCGAATTCGTTGAAAAGTACAAGATTGTCAAAAAAGTCGACATCAACGACGACAAAGTCTCCATCATTTCGGGTGGCGGCTCCGGTCACGAACCCGCTCACGCAGGTTTTGTCGGTAAAGGTATGATTGACTGCGCCGTCTGCGGTGACGTTTTCGCTTCACCCTCCCAGGTTCAGGTTTATAACGCAATCAAACAATGCGCTACCGAAAAAGGCGTGTTGCTTGTCATCAAAAATTACTCCGGTGACTGCATGAACTTCAATAACGCTATGTCAGACGCTCAAGACGACGGAATAAAAGTCGACGCGGTTTACGTAAACGACGATATCGCCGTTAAAGACTCTCTTTACACCGTAGGTCGCAGAGGCGTTGCCGGCACCGTTCTCGTTCACAAATGCGCAGGCGCGGCGGCTGAGCAAGGAAAATCGCTTGAAGAAGTCAAAGCCGTTGCAAACAAGGTTATCGAAAACGTTCGTTCTTTCGGTTTCGCTTTCACCTCCTGCACCGTTCCCGCGGCGGGTCACCCCACTTTTGAAATCGGCGACGACGAAATGGAATTCGGCGTAGGTATCCACGGCGAGCCCGGACGTTTCCGTGAAAAGATTGACTATTCAAAAGGCACGTTTGCCGATGACCTTTCAAATAGAATTGTCAAAGACCTCATTGATGACCTCGGTCTCAAAAAAGGTGAAGACGTAGTATTGCTCATCAATGGTTTCGGCGGCTCACCTCTTCAAGAGCTCTACATTCTCAACAACTCCGTCAATAAAGCTCTCGACGAAGAAGGCATCAAAATTCACCGCACAATCGTCGGCAACTTTATGACCTCAATCGATATGGCAGGCGCATCAATAACCGTCCTCAGAGCGGATTCCGAAATCAAAGCTTTGATTGACTACCCCGTATCCACCCCTGCCCTCACTTGGGGCGCAGCTATGGACGCAAGCGCAGAAGCGGCTGTCGAGGCAATGAAAGCAATTTCAAAAGCCCTCGGAGTCACTCCCGTTGAAGCTGCATCCTGCGAGAAAAAAGGCAAAAAGAAAGCGGCACAAAATGCTGACGACGACGCTAATGCTGTTTACGAAGTAAAAGGAAAGGCTGTTATTGGCGAAACCATAAACCTTCCCGCTTTCGTTAAAATAGTTGAAAAAATGGCTGACGTCATAATCGAAAACGAAGTTCCTTTCTGTGAAGCAGACCAAATGGGCGACGGCGACTTCGGCATGTCAATCGCTAAAGGCTTTAAGCAATTGAAGGCAGATTGGGCTACAAGAAAGAAGGGCGACATCGGTCAATTCCTTGTCAGCTGTTCCGAAATCATCAAGGAATACTGCGGCGGCGCGTCAGGTCCTATATGGGGCTCGGCATTTAAATATGCCGGTAAAGCTATGGAAGGCAAACAGGAAGTCAACCTTAAAGACATCGCTTTCCTCTTTATGGAAGCAAACCGCGGCGTATTTGAAACGGGTAAAAAATCTTTCGGCAAAGGCGCAGATATCGGCGATAAGACTTTGGTCGACGCACTCAAGCCCTGTGCGCTCGCTCTTACAAAAGCCGCTGAAGAAGGCAAGAAATTGCAACAAGGTCTTGACCTCGGCGCAAAAGCCGCTCACGACGGCGCAGAAGCAACAAAATCACACGTTGCGTCTCTCGGCAGAGCAGGCACAGTCGGTGAGCGTTCAATCGGATTCCCCGATGCCGGCGCACACGGACTCGACGTCATCTTCAATGAACTCGCAAAATATATCAAAAACTTCAAATAAGTTCAGATATGTTTAAATAAAAAGGGAGCAAACGCTCCCTTTTTTATTTTCCTGTAATATTTTACTGATACTTTAAGGCTTTAATAACTTTTAAAATGGCTATTTATCTTCTTTACATTCTGCAAACAGGCAAACCTTATCACTGTTTCCGTCGCTCCTTAGTTTTTAAATTTAAAGCTTTTTAGTTTTAAGTTTAAAGTTTTTCTGCATTAAATGTCGAACTATCATTTTAAACCTGAACAATCTTATATTTTATAGATTGCTCGGCGCACTTAAAGCTACAACTATAGAAAATGACGCAAAATAAATAACTACGCGTAATATCACGCCTAACACATATACGTCCTCAAAGACGTAGAGATAATAGAAAAAAACTGTATCATTTCGCACAGTTCTTCATTCGTTGCGTCTTTTGCCAGATATTCGGCAATCAGCACCGCAAGCATATTCATACACCTGCTATCGTCTTTGTTTTTGCTTTTATCCGCCATATTTTATTATATGAAATTGCGCTGTCTATGTTCAACGTCGCGTCCGACAGTTTTCTTATTTATACAATATAAACTTAAATTAAACACGCTAAAAATGACAGCGAACTCAAGCCGACGCTTATAAAAAAAGACCTCGAAAGGTCTTTTTAAATTTTGGATTTAAGCTTTAATGCTATTATGCTTTTGAAAAATTAAAGCCATAAAGTATTTATTGATTTGCGTTTCCGCCGTCATCTTCTCCGTTCGTCGGTTTGTCCGAAGGCGCAAAGTTTTCCTCAAAAGGTGAAGAATCCTCTTGAGAAGCTTGTGCCTGTTGTTGCGGTGCTGTTTGAACACCCGCTCTTGCTCTCATATAGGCTTCATAGGGATTTGAACTGTTCGATGCGGCATTCAATGCCTGCCATTCGTTATCCCCGCCCGACTTGGGTTTATCCTTGTAAACGCCTTTGGTATCAACAAGCTCGCCGCACTTAGGACAATATACTTCTCTGACGTCGCACAGTTCGTCACACTTAGGACAAAACACGGCATGCGGATACTTTTTCAAGAAAGATTTTTTTGTCTCAACTTTCGCCGCCACAGCCCATATTATAGCACCGACTATAACGCCGCCAAACGAAACCAATCCGACAATCAACCAACTGTTGTCAAAAGTAATTGTTCCCGGACCGCCCGTAGCACAGGAATAGCTTTGACAGCTTGCCGTGCATGACGATGCACACGACTGCCAAAACAAAACCGTAGATACTATAATCATTACCACGCCTGCCGCAACCAACAGAATGCCTAAAAGATAAAGTATAACCTTTACGGCTTGAGGCACAAATTTTGGTCTTCTATAAGGTATATAAGACATAATTCTCTCCTTTTATTATATTTTGATTATACATTCATTTTTTTTAAAATGCAACAAAAAAAATTATATACAAATAATTGACAAATTTTTTTATAAATTATATACTAAATAAGCCGTGAGCGGTCATGGCGGAACAGGCAGACGCGTACGTTTGAGGGGCGTATGGGCAACCATCCGGGTTCAAGTCCCGGTGACCGCACCAAGACGTCGGAGCAAAGCTATTTGCTCCGATTTTTTTATTCAAAAAATCTTCGCCTTACCGCTTGCTCCTCCTTTTTCGTCAAAACACGGTTTTGACGAGTTCTTCATTCGGTTTCTTCATTTTGGTTGTCTTTTTTTATTGCTTCCGTGACTTTAAATTGCTTCGCAATTTAACTGCTACGCAGTTTTTTATTTATCCTTATTTATCCTCGCCGAAACAAGTTTCGGCGAAAAAGGAAAAACAAACCGAAAAAGCTAAAACTGCTATGCTGTTTTAGCAAAATAGGTTTAGTTTTTCCGCCGTGCTGCACGCTCAAACTTCGTTTTCGCTGTAAGGCAAGTCCCTCAGGCCGCACCAAGACGTCGCCGTAAGGCGACATTTGTCACTACAGCCTATCGGCTGTAGTTTCTTTTTACGCCTACGGCTCCTTTTCCTCTAAAGCTACCGCTTTTTCGGATTTGTGCCTGCGGCACTCTATGCTAATTTGTTTGAAAAATTTCCTCTTTAAAAGAATACAAAATAAGTTGTTTTTTTACCTCTTCCGTGACTTTAAACACAACGCAATTTAACTTCACGCAGTATCAAATTTATCCTTGTATTTAAATTTATCCTTTTATACCTCGCCGAAACAAGTTTCGGCGAAAAAGGAAAAACAAGCCGAAAAAGCAAATGCTTTTCGGCTACAGATTTTTAAATGGGATCTTTTTTCACGTATCGGGCATAAAAGTCAGATTTTTAAAATGCACTTTTAACTTTTAATATTTTTTAATTTTTCTGTTTGGATTTACCTTTTGCAAGGATATAACTGGTATCGATGTATGAAAATAAATCTTTATTTGAAATACTACCGTCCAAAACGACGGTAAACCAATTTTTTTTGTTCATGTGATATGCGGGAAAAACGCTTTTGCTGTCGATAATCCGGTCTATATTTTCGGGCGACGCTTTCAGATTAACTACTTCGGCTTCTTCGTCCGAGTCCACGCCGAGTCTTTTAAACGGAACAGTCATGATAATTCCATACCATTTTTTATTGTCGCTTCTGCGAAACACGGCGCTATCGGGAGATTTTTCCCATAAAAACTCGATATCGCTTCCGTAAGTATTCTTTACGTATTCGATAACGGCGTAGGTTTGCCTGCATTTAAAAATTTCAGTTTCACAGCATTGACGCTCAAATTTTTCGACTAGTTTTTCAACTTCTCCCCTGACCGCTCCGACAAACGAGCCTACCGCTTCAGGGACAAGATGTAAAGTGTATTCTTCATCAAACTCTTTTTCCACCACTCGGACAAACAGTTTTTCGTCATTCGACACGGTCAATTCAATATAAAATTGACCGTCTAAAATATCCGTTTTATAGACATATATGCCGTCATTTTTGACAAACCCGAACGACAGCATTTTTTTTGTATCGATTTTTTTATATTTTAATTTATACTCTCTCATACTCCGCTTCAATATATTTAAAAAGGTTATATAGATATAAGGACAATCGACTCACTGTAATTCACTTTACCAATTTCCGCCAAAATCAAGATTTTTGCATCCGTAACTGTTACGCTCGAATATCCCGACGCTCCCGAATACAGCCGCTTAATTTTCCATGTTTTACCGCCGTCCGAGCTTTCGGCAAGCGTGAGATTCGCCCTGTTTTTAAAGGAGTCGGGATATGTCAAATACAATCTTCCGCCATTATCCGTGCAAACAGAACTCATGCAAATCGGTGATTTTAAAGAAGTATCGGCAGTCTTTATCGCCCACGTTTCGCCACCGTCATAGGAATAGCTTAACCTTTGATATTGCTCGGGGTGATAAGCTGAACAGTTTGTGTTATCTCTTATAACCATAACGACCGTGCCGTCCGCTAAGAGAGCGGCCTCACACTCGTTGCCCTCGCCTGCGCTTGCACCTCTGTGCCAGGTAATGCCGTTATCGTCGGAATATATAACAAATGAATATCCGTCGTTGCTTGCAGGAATTATTATTCTGCCGATATGCTCCCCCGCCGTCAATTTTAACCCCTTTCCCGGGCCCACCATAAGGGTGTCGCTTCTCACGCCGTCCGATGAAGAACCGACTGCACTTTCGTCTTTTGGCAGACTAATGTCTTTGGGTTCTTCCCAAACGATATTTCCGTCTTCACAAAGCTTTCCTCTCGTCACGGTTGTGCGGTAGTAATAATCTTCTTTTTCTGTCGCAGTCATGAAGGCAAGCACTATAAGCCCCGTATCCGTATCGAAAACCGCTGTGGGATTTCCGAATTTGCCGACCTCGTTTTTAAACGAGAAAAAAGTAATGGTATTTCCGAAAGTTTCGCCGCCGTCAAAAGAGATTTTTCCCACAATGTCTATCCTGCCCGTATCGTGCGCAGAGTCGCGCCTGCCCTCGGCAAGCGCCAAAACGACGTCGTTGGACAAAGCGTAACCGAATTTATCGTTTAACACTTCTTTATCGAGAACGGTAAGCGACGGTATACGATAATAAGAATAACCGCCTTCTTTTTCGCTGAACAGAAAAGTCACTTGAGCGTCATCTGTAAATTTTTGATAGCCTTGCGCATGCGCCCATATTATTCCCGAAAGGTAACTCGTGACGATAACAACAGCCGTTACGGCAGACAAAATAATTTTTCCCGATAACAGATAAAAAAGAGAGCCGACAAGCATAAACACCGTCCCGGCAATGAGCATAACCGCTGTCGCCGTGCTAAGCATAATCGGCTGAAAATAATCGAGTAAAAGTCCGTTTAAAATTAAGGAAAGCAACAGAGCGGCCGACAATAATATCATCAGCAGACAAAGCCCTTTCATAGCCGTCTGTTTCGTCTTGTTCTGCTTGTATTTAAAAACAGATTTATCCAAACTCGTTCCGTCGGAAGAAGTTTTTAAAAAAGCGCAACAATATTCTTTACGGTTTCTCCTGTTTTTTGTCGCAAAAGTTATTAAAATGAATATGGCGGGGATAACTGCAAGACAACAAAAAGCAATGATAGACATCACTGCGGTATTAAAAATTATTTGGTCGTTAAAATTTAAAAACATAATGACAGCCGATAAAAAGACGGCGTATCCGCAAATGCCAAATATAATCGCTGTTGTATTTTTAAACTTTTCGATTTTGCCTGTTTTTTTCCTCATTATTTTATTTTAACAAATATTTCACCGTGTTTCAAGGTGTAAAAATATTTCGTATTATCTAACCTATATATTGCTTTAAGCTTAAATTTAAAAATAAGTTCAATATGCTTGAATTTAAAAAGTAACATATTCGTTTTATTCGGGTTTAAAAAAAATCATATAAATAATACAAAAAAAAATACGCATAATGAGCCTACAGCTTGACAAAGTCGCACGGTTTTTATATAATTTATAGGCAATATAAATGTTTATAAATTGATTTAAAAAAGGTTTATAAATAATTTGAAAGCAAAAAACAAAAACTATTTGCAAAGGAAATTCAAATGAAAAAAGTAAGAAACGATTTTATCATGGCAGGTGTTGTCCTTTTAATATCGATTATTTTTACAATATTGGTGTCGACTGTAGATGTTCAACCGTCAGGCATATCGGGAACGAATTTAGGATTTTCAACTATCAATCATTCCGTTTTCGACTCCATCGGCACAAACGACGCCATTTACCTTGCCACGGAAATATTGGGATATATCTTCATTATCCCTGCCGCTTTTTTTGCCGTATTGGGCATAATTCAGCTTATAAAGCGCAAAAACTTAAAAAAAGTCGATTTGCATTTTTATGCTCTACTCGGGCTATATATCGCAGTTGCGGCAACCTACGTATTTTTTGAGCTGGTTGCAGTTAACTACCGCCCCATATTGATTGACGGAAAAGCGGAAGCATCGTATCCTTCGTCCCACACAATGCTCGCGATAACCGTCCTACTGTCATCTTTTCTGATGATTTGCCGACTTGTAAAAAACAGAACAATAAAATTTGTCGCCCTCGGCGTAACGGCCGTGTGTTCGGTAGCAATGGCGATTTTAAGACTCTATAGCGGAGTACATTGGGCTACGGACATCATTGGCGGAATTTTAATTTCAGTATCGCTGGTTTTAATTTTTAACGCTGTGCTGTCGCTTTTGGATTGTCTGCAATTAAAAAAGGCAGAAAACAAAAACGCGGACGCAAACGATAAGGGCTTCGACGACTTAGCGGTTCTAATCGACATCGCAGACGAACAGAAGCCGCAAAGCAATGCCGAAGATATAACTACCCCTATTAATTCAAATAAAACGGAAAAACAAAACGATATAAATGATATAAACAATACAGACGATATAAAATCTCTAAACGATAGCCAAAAATAAACTTAAATTCCATTCAACTTTTTTTAGCCTTGCCGTTCGGCAAGGTTATTTTTTTATAAAATGCTTTGAAAATAAAATAAATTGAAAAAGCCGTTTCACCTTTTGTTATTTCACAATAAGCAATAACTCTGCTGCCTTAAAAGGGCAATATTGTCCCTTAAAAACGGCTTTATAGCATTATTTTAAAAAAGACCTTATCTAAGATAAAGTCTTAATGAAATCCGCTATTTTTTGCGGCAATAAATTATTTTTTCCGTTTTCTTTTGCCGCCGTAGACGAAACGCTTTTGAGAGAATCTGCCGCCATCATAAAAACGGTATCGACGCCGTGTTCGACGTTATATTTTGCCATATCCGCCTCATAAGCAAAATCGTTTACATTCCGCAAACCTCTTAGCAAAACACCGCCACCGTGTGATTTGACATAATCTACTGCGTACTTATCGGAGAAATCAAAGGTAACGTTATCAAAATCGGACGTTAAAAGTTTGAGCATTTCAAGTCTTTGATTTACGGTATATTTTGTCTTTTTATCCGGATTAATCAACATCAAAACGACAACCTTATCAAAAAGATTGCTCGCGCGTTCTATTATATTTATGTGCCCGATTGTAGGCGGGTCAAAAGTTCCCGTAAAAAATGCTATCATAATCTACAATTTTTCTATAAACTCTGCGGTTGTATTTCCCATTACTTTGGTTTTGATTTTATAATTATTTGTATCGGTCGGAACATAAGGCGTTTTTGTATCATGCTCGAAAACAATTACTCCGCCGTCCGCTAAGATATCGCGCTCGATAATACAATCAACCGCTTTCTGCCCCATATCCGACTTATAAGGTGCGTCAACAAATATCACGTCATACTTTTTATCGCAAAAATTAAGATATGCTAAAAAATCGCTTTTTGAAACGTTGTAAGTAGATTTATCGACGCCTTCAAGATTGAGATTTACAAATTTTAAAGAATTTGCCGAAACATCGACAAAATCGGCAAAAGATGCGCCTCTCGACAACGCCTCTATCCCCAGCGCACCGCTGCCTGCAAATAAGTCAAGAATTACGCTTCCTAAGACGTAGCCTTGCAGGACGTTAAATATTGTTTCTTTTATTCTGTCCGTTGTCGGACGAACTAAATCGCCCTCGGGCGCATAAAGCCTTTTGAAACGGTATTTTCCGCTAATTACTCTCATTTGTTATCACCCTGTCAAGCGGAACGTCGCTGATTTCCGCAAACGGAACGTCTATCCTTTGGCACTCAAAAGCGACCCCGCACTTATATGTTTTGACTTTTGACAAAAATTTATCATAATAAGCCTTGCCGTGTCCTAACCTGTTGTTTTGACTGTCAAAACCGACTACAGGCACTACGGTAAAATCGATATTTTCAGAGCTTTGACCGCATTTCGGCTCTAAAATTCCGTATTTGTTGAACCAGAATTCAGTATCTTCGTCTATTTCCACAGCGGTCATCGTATCTTCGTCGGTTTTGGGAACGTAAACTTTTTTACCGAGTCTGATTGCTTTTTTTATAAAATCAATTGAATATGGTTCGTTAAAATCGGACATATAGCAAAACACGCTTTTTGCATTTTTAAACTCATCGCAGGATAAAACTTTGTCAAAAATGGTATCCGACATTTTTTTCTTTTCGACTTCTGTCATTCTCTGAAGCCGTTCTTTAATTTCGATTCTTAACTGTCTTTTGTCTGCCATAATATCCTCTAACTAAAATATACCCTCTTTAACCGTCCTTTGTCAAGTGAAGTTAAAACTTCATAGCTTATTGTATCGGTATCTTTTGCAATATCTTCCGCCGTATATCCCTCTCCCAAAATACATGCGCATTCCCCCGCTCTTGCCGTATACTCTCCCGTATCGACGACAGCCATATCCATACAAGACACATTCAGCACCTTGCACCTTTTCCCGGCTATGACAATGCTTTGTCCAATTCTCTTTATACCGTCGTAATATCCGCCAAACACGACTGCCAGATTGGTGCTTCTTTTAAGCTTATAGCTTCCGTAGCTTACGAACTCACCTTTTTTAGCGTATTTAGAGCAAATAACTTTTGTATATACGCTAAGCGCGGGAAGGGCACCGGCAGCGTATCCGTAACCGCCTATCCCCACCCTTATCATATCCGTATCTATATTTAAATCTGCGCTGTTTGTGGAAAGGATATGAAAAATTCCGTTCCCCAGATTTTTTTTGTAAAGGTGCATGTCCGTTTCGAATTGTCTCAATTGCATTTCGTTTGACAGCCTTAAATGGGAAAACATTCCCCTGAATTCAATAAAAGAAGCGTTTTTTGCGACACCGAGAAGCTTTTCAAGATTTTCCCCTTTAACGCCCAGACGGTTCATTCCCGTATCGCATTTTATAAAGGCATTTGTCCATTTCCCGACCTTTTTTGCTTCAGTCGACAGAGCGAAAATGTGTTCTTTTAAAAATACGGCGGCAGTAAGGTCATACTTCGGATAAAACTTCGCTTCATCGCAAAAAAAGATTGAAACTAAAATCGGCTTGGTTATGCCCGATTTACGAAGTTTCAATCCCTCAAATACAGTTGCTACGCCGAAATAGTCGACTATGTCCTCTGTCGCCTTTGCTACTTCGATAATTCCGTGTCCGTAAGCATTTGCTTTTACCATAAACAAAAGCCTTTTGCCTTTCAATTTGAAATGCAAAAGGTTCTGTCTTATAATGTTTAAATCACAATAAGCGCAAATTTCCACACTTTCACCACCGTCATATTATGCCTTAGGCTATGAGGTTGTGAGGAAATATCATTTTTTATGTTGCGCCGACATAAAATAACTTATATTATATAAGCTTTTTATCCTTTAAAATTTTATTTGCCTTGTCGATATCGCTCGTCTTAAACAAGATTGATGCTTTTGAGCTGTTGCTCTTTGCGTAAGAATAAAGATATTCGATATCTATATCGCTGTCGCCTAAAGCCTCGAGCACCTTTGTGAGTCCGCCCGGCGTATCGTCCACCTCGATGGAAACGAGTTCGGTTTGCTTGACAACGAAACCTGCTTCTTTTAACGCCTTAGCCGCCTTTTCGTTGTCGGAAGTTATCATACGGACAATACCAAAGTCGCTCGTATCCGCGATATTGAGCGAGACAAGGTCAATTCCGCTATCCGAAAGAGCTTTAGAAAGCGACAAAAGCCTGCCCGTGCGATTTTCCAAAAATACTGCGATTTGATTGACTAACATAATTTCCCCTCCTTAAATTTTTCTCCTGTCTTCCACTCTTTTGGTTTTGCCCTCTGAAAGCGGGAGAGAATTGGGCGATAACAAAGTTATCTTTGAGCCTATGCCTAGCATAGATTGCATATCGTGTTCAACCTTAGATTTGATTTTTTCGATTGATTTAACTTCGTCGGTAATATTTGCTTCCGAGATTTCCACCTGTATTTCCATAGTATCGAGCACGCCCACCCTGTCGACGATAATTTTATAGTGCGAGCCGATAACCTCGGGAATGTTTAACAGCACCGTTTCAATCTGTGACGGGAACACGTTAACGCCTCTTATTATGAGCATATCGTCGCTTCTGCCGAAGACTCTCTTCATTCTGACAAGTCCGCGTCCGCAGAAAGGGCATACGTCGTGGTTTAATGCGCTTATATCTCTTGTTCTGTAGCGGATAAGCGGCATACCCTGTTTGTTTAACGTTGTGAAACAAAGTTCGCCTTTTTCGTTGTCGGCAAGAGGCTGAAGCGTGTCGGTATCGACAATTTCCGGATAGAAGAAATCTTCCATGACGTGAAGTCCGAAACTGTCTCCGCAGCATATCGAAACGCCGGGACCTGATATTTCGGACAAACCGTATATATCGTAAGCCTTTATGTTGAGCATTTTTTCTATTCTCTCTTTCATCGAATCCGACCACGGCTCTGCTCCGAAAACGCCTCTTTTTAATTTAAATTCCGAAATGGGAATGCCCATTTTTTCTATTTCCTCGGCAATGAATATAGCATAAGACGGAGTGCAACAAATAGTCGTCGCACCGAAATCTTTGAGCAAAGTTATCTGTCTCATGGTGTTGCCCGTAGACACGGGAACAGTCATGGCTCCGAGTTTTTCCGAACCGTAGTGAAGCCCAAGGCCTCCGGTAAACAAGCCGTATCCGAACGAAACGTGAACAATATCTTCATCGGTACAACCTGCAATGGAAAGAGCTCTCGCAGCACATTCCGACCAGTCGTCGAGGTCTCTTTGCGTGTAACCGACAACCGTCTGCTTGCCTGTCGTTCCGCTTGAAGCGTGCACTCTGACGATTTCCTTGTGCGGAACGGCAAAAGTGCCGAATGGATAATTGTCTCTTAAATCCTGCTTTGTCGTAAAAGGAAGTTTTGAAATGTCGTCAATTGATTTGATATCCGACGGCTTAAGTTTTATCGCGTCCATTTTGTTGCGATAATACTTCACGTTTTCATAAACCCTCTTTACGACGTCGACAAGTCTGACGGATTGAAGATTGTCAAGTTCGGAACGAGTCATCTTTTCAATTTTTTCATTGAACATAAGTTATACTCCCGTAATTTATAAAAATTTAAATTTCGTATCCTTTTTCGAAAGCGGCGAGGTTCATATCCAAAAACTTAGGCGGAACAGTGCTTTTTATCGCCTCTATCATCTTTTCTTTGTCAAAATTCATATATTTGCTTAACGCGCCAATCATAACAACGTTGACTGCTTTTGCCGAGCCGACGTCTTCCGCTTTGGAAAGGGCGTCCGCTTCAATGACTTTTATGCCTCTTTGCTTTACCTGTTCAAGAATGTCGACAGGATATTCCTTCATACCGCAAATGACAGGCATTGGAAGTATTTGCTGAGTGTTTACGACAACGACTCCACCGTCCTTTAAAAAGTTAAGATATCTTGCCGATTCAAGCTTCTCAAACGACAAAATTATATCCGCATCGTGCAAAGCAACTATGGGAGACGAAACCTTATCCGCCATTTTTACATGCGTAACAACGCTGCCGCCTCTTTGCGACATACCGTGAACCTCGCTTAGTTTGCAATCGAGACCTTTAAGCTGAGCATATCTGCCGAGTATTCTCGAAGCGAGAAGCGTTCCCTGACCGCCCACTCCTACTATCAATATATTGGTTTTCATTTTTTACCTCCCTTGATTGCTCCGAATTTGCAAAGCTGACTGCAAACGGCGCAACCTACGCACTGCGTGGGATTAATTATCACGTTCCCTTCCTTTTGTTTCTCGATAGCCGGACAGCCTATCTTAAGACAAGCTCCGCATTTTTTACAACCCTCGACATATAGAGGAGAGGGATAATTTCTGTTTAAAGGAGCACACGGTCTTTGACATATGACGACGGAAACCGCCTGCTCGTCCACCGCCGCTTTAACTGCGTCTTCAACCGCCTTTAAATTGTATGCGTCAACAACGTTTATGCTTTTTGCTCCGCATGAGCGGCAAACGTCGACAAGATTCAATATAGGCGCAGGCTCTCCCTTTAAAGTCTTGCCTGTCGCAGGATGGTCTTGGTGTCCCGTCATTCCCGTTGTGGAGTTATCCAAAATTATGAGAGTAAGATTTGACTGATTGTATACGGCGTCGATAAGTCCCGTTATTCCGCTGTGGATAAACGTAGAATCACCGATGACGGAAACGACTTTTTTTGCCGCTTCTTCTCTCAACGCCTTTTTGAATCCGTGAGCAATGCCGATTGACGCACCCATACAAAGCACCGTATCGACGGCGGAAAGAGGCGCTCCCGCCCCGAGAGTATAACAGCCTATATCGGCAGATACCGTTAGTCCCAACTTTTTAAGCACGTAAAAAACGCCTCTGTGCGGACAGCCCGCGCAAAGCACGGGAGGTCTTACGGGAAGGTCAAAAGATACGTTTTCATTTTTATCGCCAAGCAATTTTTCCTTTATCGTAGCAACGGAAAGTTCGCCTTGAACGGAGAAAAGATTTTTACCCTCGCATTCTATTCCGTTAGCCTTTAACGTATTTTCAATAACGGGCTCAAGCTCTTCCACAACGATAAGTCTTTTGACCGACTTTGCAAATTTTTTAATGGATTCGACAGGCAAAGGATATACCATACCGAGTTTAAACACGGAAGCGTTTGGTATTGCTTCTTTAACGTATTGATACACGACACCGCTGCAAACTATGCCTATTGAATCGTCGCCCTTTTCAACACGGTTTATATCAAAGCTTTCAACGTCATTTTTTAATCGGTTTTCTCTTTCTTCAACCTTGATGTGTCTTCCAATAGCGGAAGACGGCATCATCGTATATTTTGTTATATCCTTAGAATAAGGCTTTACCGCCACTTCACGTCTTTGAGCCTCTTCGACAAAACTTTGCGAGTGAGCAAGACGGGTAGTCGTTCTTAAAAACACGGGAGTATCGTATTTTTCCGAAATGTCGAAAGCAAGTGCGGTAAACGCTTTAGCCTCGGCGCTGTCCGACGGCTCAAGCATGGGAATATGCGCGCTTATGGCGTAATATCTCGAATCCTGTTCGTTTTGCGACGAATGCATACCGGGGTCATCAGCTACAAGTATGACAAGTCCGCCGTTTACTCCCGTATAAGCCGCCGTAAACATCGGGTCTGCCGCCACGTTGACTCCGACGTGCTTCATGCAAACCATTGCTCTTGCGCCCGCATAGGACGCTCCGACCGCCACTTCAAAAGCGACCTTTTCGTTAGGCGCCCATTCTGCGTAAACTTCATCGTATTTTGCGACTGTTTCCGTCACTTCGGTGGACGGAGTTCCGGGATATGCCGCAACGAGCTTGACGCCCGCTTCATACGCTCCCCTTGCAATCGCTTCGTTACCCAACATCAATTTCATATTTTTCTCCTAAGTCGTGTCTAAATTTTTCTTAAATCGGTAACTCGCTTCGCTTTACCTTCAAATCTTTTCAACGTAAGAGGTTCTACAAGTTTGACAGCTGCGTCGATTTGCAAAACCGTCTTGAGGTTGTGTCTTATCTTTGCCCTTAATTCCTCGAGTTTTTTGTAGTTATCCAGCAATCCCGAATCCGCCACTTCGACGCTGACTTCGAGTTTGTCCATATAATTTTCCCTTGTCACAACTATTTCGTAGCTGCTTCCCACTTCCGGAATATCCATAAGAACTCCCTCGATTTGCGATGGGAAAACGTTTACCCCTCTTATAACGAGCATATCGTCCGTCCTTCCCTGGAATTTATCAAGACGGCGCATTGTCCTTTTACAGGGACAAGTTCCCGGTATAATTCTTGTGATATCTTTTGTCCTGTATCTCAAAATGGGCATAGCCTCTTTTGAAAGCGCTGTTATGACTAGCTCACCGTATTCTCCGTCGGGAACAGGTTCGAACGTTTCGGGATTGAGTATTTCAATATAGAAATAGTCCTCGTTGACGTGAAGCCCTTGTTTATAGGTACATTCTCCCGCTACACCGGGGCCGATAATTTCGGAGAGTCCGTAGTTATCGGTGGATAAAACGTGAAGCCGTCTCTCAAGCTCGTTGTGCATCTCCACACTAGAGGCTTCTGAGCCGAAAAGACCCACTCTCAGTTTAAAATCGTTTATATCGAGACCCATTTTTTCTATCATTTCTGCAATATAAAGCGCATAGGACGGTGTTGCTACGAGCACCGTAGCGCCGAGGTCCTTTAAAAGCATAATCTGCCTTTCGGTATTTCCGCTTGAAGCGGGAATGACTGTCGCGCCCACTTTTTCCATACCTTGGTGAAGACCAAGAGCACCGGTAAACAATCCGTAACCGAAAGATATCTGAACGATATCCTTTTTTGTGACGCCCGCCATTGTGATTAGCCTTGCCATACACTCCGACCACATCTCGAGGTCGTTTTTGGTATAGGTGACGACGGTCGGTTTTCCGCTCGTTCCGCTAGAGGCGTGAATCCTTGCGATATCTTCCATAGGCACGGCATTGAGTCCGTAAGGATAATTATCCCTTAAATCCGTCTTTACGGTAAACGGAATTTTACGAATGTCTTCAAGTGTTTGAATGTCAGACGGCTTAAGACCGCTCCTGTCAAACATATTTTTATAAAATTTAGAATTGTTATAGGCGTATTCTACCGCCTTTTTAAGTTTTGCCAGCTGAAGCTTCTTCAGTTCTTCAACGGGCATCGTCTCAATTTTCTCGTCGTAAAACATTTTCCCCTCTTTTATCAAGCGTAATAATTTATAAGACAGCCTTTTAAAATAATATCCTTTTCATCGTCGGTGAGCGGGTCAATATAGAGTTTGAATGCAAAAACCTTTTCTTCTCTGATTAAAAGAGCTTCAAATTCCGTATCTCCCCTCTTGAGTTTTTCCGCAACGTCTTTAACGACAATTACGTCGTTCAATTTATATTCCGTATCCTTTGTGAGGAAAGGTATCATACCCCAGTTAATAAGGTTGCTGCGATATCTTTTCGTGGCGTATTCGCTCGCAAGGTTTGCGACTCCGCCAAGCACTCTCTGACAGCTCGCCGCCTGTTCTCTTGCGCTGCCGTCACCCGGCTTAACCGCATAAATAACGCTGCCGTAAGAGAGGTCGGAAGTATCGACACCGGCCAGCGCGAGAGTAGCCTCCACCTGTTCGTTTATCTTGCCTTCCAAAATATCCTTGTTTTCCTTTTTGACCGCCTTAGCTCTTTGGACGTATTCCGGCACCTTTCTCGAAAGCGCAAATTCGGCAAGGCGCAAAGGATTGCTCCTGTATGAACTTGTTTCACCCGACGGAATCAGTTCGTCGGTGGTCGTGACCGGGTCGTTTATGACGGCAACCACTTTCATTGCAAGATTATCTTTGAGCGGCTCAATCGTCGGCCAATCGGCAATATTAGGACCGTAAACAAGTTCCGCCTTTTCGTCCGCCTTTTTAAAGCCGTTATAAACTCGGTTTTCGTATATCGATTTATCGAAAGTAAACGCAGGCACGGTCTCGTCGAAATCAATTTCAGTTGCACTAGTGAGATAACCGCCGTTGATTGCCGTTGCGGCGATAGAACGCGCGTCCATTAAAGCGACGGAGGCTATCTGCTTTTCGCCCGGCTTAGAGCCTTCCCTCGACATAAAGTTTCTTGTGGTATGTCTTATTGAAAGTCCGTTGTTGCACGGCACGTCTCCTGCTCCGAAACAAGGTCCGCAAAATGCGGGTTTGACTATGGCGCCCGCTTTTATCATTTTAGCGACCGCTCCGTTTTCGACAAGCTTTAACATAGTGGGCTGTGAGCCGGGATAGACCGAAAGCGCAAAAGCGTCGCTCCCCACTTTTCCGTGCTCTAATATACTTGCCACGGCGCAAAGATTGTCATAAGTTCCACCCGAGCAACCTGCTACGACGCCTTGCGATACTTTAATCTTTTTGCCGACGATTTTATCGGTAAGATTAAATACTACTCTGTCGCCTATCTGTTTTTGGCACTCTATTTCACATTCTCTCAAAATATCTTGCGCGTTTTCGTTTAACTCCTTTATGGTAAAAGCGTTTGAAGGATGAAAAGGAAGAGCAATCATCGGCTCGATTGTATCAAGTTCAACGAATACCGCGCCGTCATATCTTGCTCCGTCGTCGGGAGACACTTCCTTATATTCGTCGGCTCTTAAATATTCCGACAAATACTCTTTGACCTTTTCATCGGTTTTCCAAATTGAGGAAAGACAGGTCGTTTCCGTTGTCATAACGTCGATTGCATTGCGGTATTCAACGCTGAGATTCGAAATGCCCTCACCGATAAATTCCATAACCTTATTCTTTACAAAACCGCATTTAAACACGGCTTTTATTATGGCAAGAGCGACGTCCTGCGGACCCACTCCCTTTTTAGGTTTGCCCGTCATATAAATGGCAATGACCTCCGGACGGTTTATATCGTAAGTCCTGTTTAATAGCTGTTTGACAAGTTCGGGTCCGCCTTCGCCTATAGCCATAGTGCCGAGTGCGCCGTAACGGGTGTGCGAATCGCTGCCCAAAATCATTTTATACGGAGCTGCGAACATTTCCCTCATATAGCTGTGAATGACTGCCTCGTTTGCAGGAACGAAAATTCCGCCGTATTTCTTTGCCGCCGAAAGTCCGAAAAGGTGGTCATCCTCGTTAATAGTTCCGCCGACGGCGCAAAGAGAGTTGTGACAGTTTGTGAGAACATAAGGAATGGGAAACTCTTTAAGTCCCGACGCCTTTGCCGTCTGGATAATCCCGACGTAAGTTATATCGTGAGACGCGAGTGCGTCGAATTTTATCCTATAATGAGAATCGTCATCTCCGACGTTATGGCTTGACATAATTTTATAAGCCATCGTTTTTTTATAGTCGTCATCGCTAACAGTGTTTTTTGCCTTAAATTCGTCACAAGATATGAGTTTTCCCTTTGAAAAATAAACGGGTTGGTCAACGAGTTTTAACATTTGCACCTCAAAAAAATTTATTGAATAAATCTACCGTTAAATTTCAGCTTTCAAATTCGTTTTTCCGACGTGTTAAGCAATCGTGTTTTACAAAAAGAAACCTTCTTTCCTCAAAAATCTTAAGCTGAATTTAATCTGAATTTATATTATTTATTTTATACTTTATATTATAAATAGTCAATCAAATGCGGTTTGATAAAACATATTAAATGACGGCTTTAATTTTAAAACTATTTTCGGAGAGATTGAAAATAACGTCAAATCGCATAAAAACAACATAATTTATCAATAAAAATAGCAAGGCTAATTGCAACGAATAAAAATGTATGATATAATCCAATTTAAGGAGATAACAATGAAATTCAAATTCGCTTTCGGAAAATTTCAGCTTGCATTGCTTATTATAGTGCTCATTTTGTCGCTTGCGGCAATTATCGTAAACTCGCTTTTTATCGCGGGTGTCGGCATTTTAAAGACTTATGCGCCTGCTATCGCGGGAACGTCGATTGCCTGTTCCGCCTTGATTTTTATATTCGCGCTTTTAGTGCTTTTCAACAGTTATTATAAAATATCGGACGGACGAATAACAATGGTGCTCGGTTTTCTCCCGTCGAAAATCGACGTATCTACCGTCACCGATATAAAAAAAGACGCAGTTAAAAACGATATTTATATTCTCTATGGAGGACAGTCTCTTAAAGTAATCATCAAGGAAAAAGACGGCGACGTTTTCGTCGATGAACTCAGAAAGCAAAATCCTGCCATTATCTTTTCCTATTTCAACATTCCCGACGACAAAAAAGAAGACGGTGAAGATAAAAACAAATAGCCGTTATTTTATCGGAGCAAGGGCATATAAAACGTCGGGATATCAGATTTGTCGCAGCAAGTTGCCTTAAACCGAAGTTTTGATAATTTACAATACTAAAAAAACCGCAGTTGTAACTCGCGGTTTTTAAGTTTCATAAAAAGTTTAGCAATATATATTTTTTTCAAATACGGTTTGCCTTAAACGCGCTTGAATAACGTTTAACGTTTACTGCGATTTATTCGTTTTCTTTGGGTAGCTCCTCACCTAACAAAAGCTTGTCGTATTGCTCCTGAGTGATTTTTACGGCTTTAGTTCCTAACTTGTTTTTGGATTCCAAAAATCCCATCTCATCCATCGTCTTGATAATCGCCTTAGCAAGCGACTTTGTAATGCCTAAGTGTATTTGAAGAGTGCTTGCCGAAATTCTCTCACCGCTCATACCTATCTTTAAAGCCTCATAAAAAGCGGGATTTGAAAGGACTTCCTCTTTTGACAATTCAAAAGAAATCTCTCTTATGTTTTTGTTTAACTTGCGTTCTTCAAATGCGAGCTGTTCGGGAGTGAGCTGTTCTTCGGTTCTCATACCGTAATCGACGGTATCGACGACGGTTACAGAATCGGTATAGAATTTAAGCTTATTGATTTTATAATAGCTGACAAGCTCCACAATTCTGAGCGTAACATAGCTTATTGACGGAGCCAGAAAACTCATAAGTCCGAAAGTGAACAAACCGACAACCGTTACGAGAAAATACAGGCAAAAATAAATACATGCATATAAGAGCATCAGTTTACCGAAATCGGGTTTGACGAACTTAAAGCTGTTTTTTAAAGATTTGAATATTCCTTCGTCGGGATGAAAAATCAAGCGAGGTATCCAACCGGAAAAACACGTTTGTCTTATAGACGCCAGAACAAGACCTATTGTAAGCATCAGACCTAATCCGAGATAACCGAGAATCTGCACCTGACTTATAAGGAAATAAATTCCGTATCCGAGCCCTACCAAAACGCCTAATATGCACAGGTCTATCGGGAAAAATACTATTATTTTTGCAAGCGAATACCTTACCGAACGACGGAAATTGAGCGCAAAATTGGATAAAAATCCGTATTTCAGATTGGACGCCATAGAATTATTTATTATATCCGCAATCGGCATACTGCTGAGCGTAAACAAAAACAAATATAACAAATAAATAAAAATGACAATTGTGACCAGAGCGGGAATAAACCAATTTAAACTTATGATATAATTTATCAAATTCCCGACGTCGTCTTTTAAAAGCGAAAAGGTATCGTAAAGAGACGCCGACCCTTTTATAAATCCGTTTGCGTGGTCGGTGAAATCAGAAATAATAGTTCCTACCGCCTCCCCGGATAAAAATAAATTCATTATCGGCGCAAAAATACCTACCGCAATGGCGGCGACTATCAAAGTAATGACTACGATGTACAAAAACACCTTAAAAGTCAGACTGAAATTGGATATTAAAATCGAACCTGCCTGTTTAAACTCCATAGGTTACTCCTTATCGTCATTTTTCTTTTCGATAGGCTTGTTTTTTATCTTCCAAATATTTATATTCTTCTTTTTGACCTGGTCCATACGTTCGAGCCCCGTTACGTCATAGAAAATAGTATACATTAAGATGATATAAAACATATAGACAAGCAATACGGAAAGAGCGTCAAGAACATAGCCAATCACAAAGCTCCAATCGAAAAGCGAATTTAAAAGCATTATGACGTAAAAAGGCAAGAACAACAAAATTATGTTCATTGCAATTTTGGTAATCGAGCCTTTTATCTGAGCAAAAGACATTCTAAAAGCATTGCCCGACGTCAATCCCGTATGAAGCATAAACGGCGGCCAAAGTATCATTATCGACACGGTAATGGTGAGAAGAATACCTATTATGAGTAAGGTAAAAAAGCATAAAATATAAAAAGAGGTATACGTCTTTGCAACCGTTGCCCACAATATGAAAAATAACAGACACAGCACTTCGAAAACAAGATACACAAAAAACATCGCAAGCACAAAACGAAACGCCGTGGAAATATTATAATTCATTCTGACGTTGATACGCTTTATACTTAAGGTAAAGTCGCCCGTTCTCATATGTCTGTCTATCGCGCCGAACAAAATTGCCGTCAAAAATACGGATAATAAAATACCTATAATTCCCACCCAAATATATCGGTAGTCAAACCCGAAAAGATATAAAAACAAGTGCATATAGCCGTTTGGGTCATCCAAACGCATATGCGTGAGAATATCGAAAAGGCTTGACGGCGAAAGTATAAACGGTATCAAAAACGACGGCACGACCATTAAGAGCATATAAAGCATGCCCTTTGAGAAAAAGTATTTCCACGTAGATTTAAAATAACCCATATTCCTCTTTATGCCTAAAGTTCGGTTTGACCGCGAACTTGACCGTAATATTTATAAAATATCTTCACACGGTTTTCTCAAGCGAATCAATTGAACATATTAAGTTTTTCGATGAGTTTCTCGAGTTTGTCCTTTGCTTTTTCCAGCTTTTCACGCTCTGCCGAAACAAGCTTTTCGGGTGCCTTCTTTACAAAGTTTTCGTTTGCGAGCATCGAAGTCGATTTTGCTATTTCCGCTTTTGCCCCGTCTATCTCTTTTCCCAATCTTTCCTTTTCCTTTTCGACGTCGACAAGTTCACCGAAAGGAACAAACATTTCAACGGAATCGGAAACAAGAGCGATTGATTTTTCGTTAACCTCATCCTTGGAGGCAATCACTTGAATTTCCGAAACGTTGGCAAGTTTAATCAAATAAGGCGTCAGTTTTTTGAACATAACTTCGTCTGTCGGAAGCACGTAAACCTTGAGTTTTTTCGACGGCGGAATGTTCATTTCCGCACGCGTATTTCTAAGTGCGACAATGCAGTTTTTAATGCTCTCAAACGCCTTTTTCTCTTTGCGATGCATCTGGTTTTTGTTGTATATGGGCCAGCTTTGTATCATTATCGATTTATCCGGATTGAGGTTCATATAAATCTCTTCCGTGATAAAAGGAACAAAAGGATGCATCAGCTTTAAAATTTGCTCTAAAACATATCTCAAAACGCTCGCCGAGTGAGATTTAAGCTTCATATCTTCGCTGTAAAGATACGTCTTTTGCGACTCTATGTACCAATCGCAAAATTCGCTCCAAACAAAATCGTAAAGCTTGGAAGCGGCGATACCTATCTCATATTTATTGAGATTTATCGTAACGTCTCTTATGACCTCGTTAAGCCTTGTGAGTATCCACTTGTCGCTGACGTTAAGTTTTTTAGGAATCTCCGCCGCTTCGCCGTTAAGGTTCATAATAACGAACCTTGAGGCGTTCCAGAGTTTGTTCATGAAATTTCTTGCGGCTTCGATTTTATCGTCGCTGTAGCGGGTGTCGCTGCCGTGAGCTATACCGCTTGCAAGCGAAAATCTGAGTGCGTCCGCTCCGTATTTATCTATGAGCAAAAGCGGGTCTATTCCGTTACCGAGGGTCTTTGACATCTTTCTGCCCTGACTGTCACGGACTATGCCGTGAATAAGCACTTCACTGAACGGCACTTCGTCCATAAACTGTATGCCGCTGAAAATCATTCTTGCCACCCAGAAAAAGATAATGTCATAGGCGGTAACCAAAAGATTTGTCGGATAGAAATATTCGAGATTTTTTGTCTTTTTCGGATATCCCAAAGTGGAGAAAGGCCAAAGCGCCGAGCTGAACCATGTATCCAAAACGTCTTCTTCTTGGTGCATTTTTCCTCCGCACTTAGGACACACGTCGACGGCGGTTTTCGAAACTACCATTTCGCCGCAGTCGTCGCAGTAATAGGCAGGAATACGGTGTCCCCACCAGAGCTGACGGGATATACACCAATCCTTTATGTTTTCCATCCAGTTGAAATAAATTTTTTCAAACCTCTTTGGGATAAACTCTATCTTTTTTGATTTAACCGCTTTTATGGCAGGCTCGGCAAGCGGCTTCATCTTGACAAACCACTGCTTTGAGACGATAGGCTCAACAGTAGCTCTGCAACGGTAACATTCCCCTACGTTGTGCTTATAAGGCTCTATTTTTTCGACAAGACCGAGCTCTTTTAACTCCTCTACTATCTTTTCTCTCGCCTCAAATCTGTCAAGCCCTTCAAACTTGCCTGCATTTTCGTTCATAACTCCGGCATCATCCATAACTCTGATAACGTCGAGGTTGTGCCTTAAGCCGACTTCAAAGTCGTTGGGGTCATGCGCCGGAGTGATTTTAACCGCACCTGTTCCGAAATCAAGTTCGACGTAGTCGTCGGCAATAATCGGAATCTCTCTGTCGGTAAGCGGAAGTTTAAGCATTTTACCGATGACTCCCTTGTATCTCTCGTCCTTTGGGTTAACGCCGTATCTCCAAGCATTGTTTCGGGACGGGTTGTAGCGATAACAACGTATCCCGAGCCGTCCGCATAAGGATAACGGTAATGCCAAAGATATGAATCCTGCTCGCTGTATTCAACCTCTGCGTCGGACAAAGCGGTCTTACAGGACGGGCACCAATTTATAATCCTGTCGCCACGGTAAATCAAACCTTTTTTATAATATTTTACAAATGCGTCGACAACGGCGTTGGAACAGTTGCTGTCCATAGTGAAAGCTTCTTTTGACCAATCGCACGACGAGCCGAGCCTCTTTAACTGAGTGACTATCCTTCCCCCGTAGGTTTCCTTCCATTCCCACGCCCTCTTTAAAAAGCCTTCTCTGCCCAGGTCGTTTTTTGTGAGCCCTTCCTTTTTCATCTGCTCAACGATTTTTACTTCTGTGGCAATGGAAGCGTGGTCGGTTCCGGGAAGCCAAAGGGCCTCGTAGCCGTCCATTCTCTTGAAACGGGTAATAATATCCTGAATAGTCTGATTGAGGGCGTGCCCCATGTGAAGCTGTCCCGTGATATTCGGAGGCGGCATCATAATGGTAAAAGGCTCCTTCTCCGAATTCGGATGAGCCTCGAAATAGCGATTTTTTACCCAAAAATCATATATCCTTTTTTCAAATTCAGGATTGTAAACTTTGTCCATATCTGTCCTTAATGTATATAAATATTTAAAATCTTTCTTTAGCTGAAGTTCAATTTGTCAATTTTTCTCTTTTTTCGTTTTAGCTTCCGCTTTAGGCTGGGCAACGTCGTTGCCTTCGACTTGAGTTTCAGCGACATTGTCGCAAGATACGCTCTTTTCGCTCTTTTCGCCGTCGACGGCTACCTCGGAAACAGCGTCGTCCGCCGTTTCGATACCGAGTTTTTTAGCCCTTTTCTCTTTAATAATGGGGATAAGCTGTTTTATGACGTCGACGAGATAGGTGTAAAGCGCAAAGTAACTCTGCGCCACGGCGACGGTGATGACCGCCCAGTCCCAAGGCGCGACGTATTTGTGGAAAAAGCACAAGATAAAGCCTGCCGAAAGAGTAGCGGACGCAATCTTGCCTGCCATGTTCGCTTTTATCGTTATTCCGGTTTTAGCAATAACGGGCGCAATGCAAATCATCAAAACTTCTTTTAAAGCAATGGCGATTAGATATCCCCAATGCAAAAAATAATCGTATCCGTAAAGACTGACGCCGTCAAGTCTGATTGCAAAACAAAGGCATATCGCCATGGAAACGTGCATCAATTTATCGGCAAGCGGGTCTAAAAGCATACCGACACCCGTTCCCCAATTGAATTTTCTTGCCAATGCGCCGTCCAAAATATCGCTGAATGCGGCTACCGCAAAAATAGCGAGTGAAATGTAAACGAAAGTTTCGTTACTGTTAATCCCTGCCAAAACCGCCATCGTTATAAAAGCAGGAATACATAAAATCCTGAAATAACAAATTATGTTGGGAATCGTAAACAAGTCTTTCGGGTTAAATTGATTTATTTTTTCCATAATCGGCTCCTTATCTCTTTTACGTATTATAACACCAAAATCCGTCTTTGTAAATAATTATAGCCACAACGCCGTCAAATAATTATTTACTTGTCAACAAAAAAAATCCGTCACGTCCTTAGGTGTGTCAAAAATGTATTTTGCCCCTGCATTGGTCAATTCTTCTCTGTCGCCGAAGCCCCAAAGCACACCTGCGCAGTCTATACCGGCAAGATTTGCGCCTTCAACGTCATATTTTCTGTCGCCCACCATCAACACTTCGGAGCGGTCTGATATTTTAAGGTTTTCAAATACATATTCGATAACCTCTATTTTAGAGCCTCTTTTATTGTCTGTATCGGCAGCACCCAAAAAGACGAAATATTTTGAAAGATCAAAATAATCCATAATCTTTTCCGCAAAGCGCATAGGCTTGCTTGTGGCAAGCGAGAGTTTTAATCCTTTAGACTGTAAAGAGTAGAGCATCTCTTTTATTCCGTCGTAAACTACGTTGTCGTTCCACCCGTCAACGGCGTATTGCGAACGGTAATGAGCAATTGCCTTCGCCGTTTCGTCTTCCGTTAACCCTATCGCCTTCATAGACACGACAAAAGGCGGCCCTATCATACTGTTTAATACCTCGTCCGACAAGAGCGGTTTTCCTATCATCTTCATAGCATAATTTATGCAACGCTTTATACCGCCCTCGCTGTTTGTCAACGTGCCGTCCAAATCAAAAAGCACATATTTATACTTCCCATTGTTTGTTTCCATATTTTAATTATATCCTCTGATAGCTCTTAGGGCAAACAAAAGAACACAAAATTTCCGCTTTTCATAATATAAAATAGTTTAAGTTTTTTTAATTTGGCAATCATTAACTTGGTCGGAGTTATTATGGTAAAGAGAGGAGATTTATATTACGCAGATTTAAGTCCGGTCGTGGGCAGCGAGCAAGGCGGAATACGCCCCGTGCTTGTCGTTCAGAACGACGTCGGAAACAAATACAGCCCTACGGTTATCGCCGCGGCTATCACTTCACAATTAAACAAGGCAAAATTGCCCACGCACATCAATCTGCCTGCCGAACAATACGGCTTGCCCAAAAACTCTGTGGTTCTGCTTGAACAAATAAGAACGATTGACAAACAGCGCCTGAAAGAAAAGATAGGCGAACTTCCCAAGGGAGTCATGTCGAGAGTCAATGAAGCGCTCATGATAAGTTTAGGATTTTATAATATCTAAAGCTTTATACAAGCTCAATAAATTGTTAAAAATAAAAAACGGACGGCTACGTCCGTTTTTATTTTATATCCGTTTATATCCGTTTTTTCCGTATCGGATTTACTTTAAATTAAAGCAGATAAAACTCGTCGTTTTATCTATATTTTTTACAAAAGCAAGGCGGTTTAGACACCTGCCCTAAGTTGAGCAGATTATATGTCCGGCTAATATGGTAAAAATCGATACCCGAAAAAAAATCACTTAGTCAGTTCGTCTATCGCCTTGACAAGTCCCCTTATCGTTTCCGACGGCAAATAGCTGTATTCGTTCATATCCGACATCTCTGCACTCCTACCGCACAGATACGCCCCTGCCGCTGCGGCATATAGAGGCTCCATTCCCCTCGCAAGCTGAGCGGCAATCACTCCGCTGAGCACGTCACCGCTTCCACCTTTTGCCATTTTAGGAGCGCCCGCCGTGTTGACAAGCACGCTTTCCCCGTCCGTTATTACGGTTTCAAAGCCTTTTAATAAAAGAATAACCTTGTGACGGACAGCATAATCTTTTGCAACCTCTATCGGATTGCTTAATATTTCGTCAACACTAAGACCGCTAATATATGAAAATTCTTTTGGGTGAGGCGTAAAAACCGCCCTGAAATCATATTTTTCGGCATTGAGCCCCAAAGACTTTAAGCCGTCGGCGTCTACGACAAAATTCGCTTTTGTTTGGCTATATAAATACCCGACAATTTTATCCGCATCGCCTTTTGCCATACCCATACCCACGGCAAACGAAGAAGCACCCTTTGATATTTCGTCGAATTGTTCTTTGTCGAACACAATACAATCCTCGCCCGACAATGGATAAAGTCCGCTGAACGTCACACGTTCTCTCAGTGCGTCCGTCACTTTTTTTGTAGACGCTATCATGCTTGTGCCAGCACCCGAACGCATTGCCGCTTCGGCAGAAAGAAGAATTGCGCCGACGTAGTTTGAAGAGCCGCCCACGATAATTACTCTGCCCAAATCCCCTTTGTTTATATCTTTTCCGAACATAGGAAAATAAGGCTTTAAAATAGCCTTATTAACTATCGTGACGCCGCTATATTCACTCGGTTTTTTCATCTATATCACTTTCCTCGATTTCAAGTTCTTCCGCTTTGCCCTCTATTGCGGACCAAACCGCCCTCTTTACCATTTCGGGAACGACGGCGCAAAGTTTGAAAAAAGCAACCTTTTTATTGCCTGACGAAAGGCAGAAAATTGCGTCCCCGTCAAAAGGCGTATGGCTTGGAGAAATCGCCATCGCATATCCGTCATGGGCTACGTCGGCTAAAGCGTTGCACTGCGCTTTAGTCAGTTTTGCGTCCGTGATAATGCAACCTATCGTCGTGTTGGCTTCGTGGAAGCCGCTTACTTTTTCAATGAGCGACAGCGTGGAAACGAATTTTTTGCCTATTTTCGCGCCGCCAATTATCTCGCCATCTTTCACTATATCTCCGACGGGATTGACAGCCACTACAACGGCAACGGAAACACCGAACAGTTTCGCCTTGCAAACGCCGAGTCCCGACTGCATACTGCGCTTTATGCCGAGTGCCTTTCCGCAGGTGGCACCCGTGCCTGCGCCTATCTCGCCTGCGACAAAATTGTCCTTTTGAGCGTTTTCGGCAGCCCTGTATCCCGCCTCTTTATCGGGATAGGCAAACTTTCCGTTTTCAAGGTCATAAAGTGAAGCTGCGCAAACAATGGGAACTTTATAAGCACCGGCATTATAGCCTATTTTATGTTTAAACAAATACTCGACAACGCCGCAGGACGCCTCAAGTCCGAAAGCGCTTCCGCCTGACAAAACCACGGCGTTTACCTGTTCCACCGTCTTTGTAGGGCTAAGTAAATCCGTTTCTCTTGTCGCAGGAGCCGCACCTCTGACGCTGACGCCTCCTACCGCTCCGTCCTCGCAAATAATTGCGGTGACGCCCGTTTTGTTTTCGCTGTCGGTATAATGTCCTATCTTGAATTTTTCGAGCATATCACACCTCATCGTCGGGCGGAATGAAATCGTCGCCTACTTCCGATATCGCCCTGTTTATTATATCCCATTCAAAGCCCTTTGAATATAGCCAATTTGCAAGTTTTGCCTTGCTTTCCTTAGACGAGTCGAGCTTTTTTTGGGATATATATTTTTTTGAAAACGCCACAGCCTTTAAAAGTTCCTCGTCGTCGGAAAGCTGTTCGTCCAAAATTTCGGATACAAGTTTTCTGTCCACTCCTTTTACGGCGGTAAGTTTTAACTCGAGCTGTTTTTTGCCGAATTTGTTTTTATAGAAAAACAAAAACTGCTTGACGAATTCCGTATCGTCGATAAAACGATACTCTTTCAATTTTGAAAGAGTATCCTCGACTTGCTGTTTTGAATAATCTTTTTTATACAGTTTATCTTTAACTTCCTTTTCGCTTCTTGCGCATTTTTCGAGGTAGTCCAAAGCAACGTCAAAAGGTGTTTTTTCTTCTTTGATTTTATTTGCCAATTATATTTCCTTTAAATTGCAAACTGTTTTATATTTTATTAGCTCACAACGTAAAGCGCAAAGTTTAAAATATCGACGAAACAGTTTATCGCATTTTTTAACTCTAAAGCGCCTTAAAATTTTAAGCCTATGCGCTATCCGATATTTAGCTCAATTATGCTATACCGATTATAAATTAGTTTAAATACAATTTTGCGCTTTATTTGGAGAAGTGATAAACCCAATCAAAGCTGTCCTCGATTTTTTGGGTTTGGATGCCCGTGATTTGCTCATACAGCCAAAGCGAGATTTTACAAATTTTGTTGTCGTTTATCGTGTAGACCTCGTCCTTATAGCCGATTGTTCCGACGGGAGAAATGACGGCGGCAGTTCCCGTTCCGAACGCTTCGTCGAGTTTTCCGTTCTTGAGAGCGTCGATAACCTCATCAACTCCGACGTGACGCTCTTCAACTTTGTAGCCGTTTTTCTTCAATACTTTGATTGCGGAATCCCTTGTTATACCGGGAAGAATCGAGCCGTCAAGCATGGGAGTGACAACCGTTCCGTCAATAACGAAAAACATATTCATTGCGCCGACTTCTTCAATGTATTTTTTTGTTTCTGCGTCAAGCCACAACACCTGCTCGTAACCCATTTGTTTCGCCTTTTCTGCGCCAAGAAGGCTTGCCGCATAGTTTCCAAGGCATTTTGCTTCACCCGTTCCGCCGAGGGACGCTCTGGTAAGGGTGTCTTCAACGTAAATTTTGACGGGAGCAAGTCCGTTTGCGTAGTAGCTGCCGACAGGCGACAAAATGATTGCAAAGATATATTTTTTAGAAGGGTGAACGCCTAAGAATGCTTCATCGGCAATCATAAACGGACGGATATAAAGCGACGTTCCCGGCGCGGTGGGAATCCACTCCTTTTCGATTTTGATAAGTTCTTCAAGCTCTTTTACTGCTCTTTCCACGTCAATCTCAGGCATGCAAAGACGCTTCGCGCTTCTGTTCATACGGTTGAAGTTATCTCTCGGACGGAACATGGTGATATTGCCGTTGCCGTCTTTATATGCCTTGAGTCCTTCAAAAATTCCTTGACCGTAGTGCAGAACGCAGCTTGCAGGGTCCATATTGAAAGAGCCGTAAGGAACGATTTCACTTTCCTGCCAACCGCCGTTAGCGGCGTCGTAGCGCATTATGAGCATGTGGTCGGTAAAGTATTTACCGAAACCGAGTTTCGTAAAATCAGGTTTTTGTTTCAACTCTTTTGCTAAAGTAACTTTCATCTTATCTCAACCTCTCTGTATATATAAAATTATGTTTTTCATTTTTTACCCGGGTTATCCTGTTCACCCTGCCAAAGTCGACAGCTCATAGTGAGAATAAACTATGAATTTAAGCCGATATCGGTTTTTATCTTTCGATTTTAAACGGCTTATATTCGTTGCCGATAAACTCAAGTTTTACCCTGCCTGCCGTCTTTGCCGAAACGGCGTTCTCAAATTCCGCCCGATATTCGGCAAGGCAGTAAAAACCGAAAGTCACGCAATCTCCGTATTCCACGCCGTCTATATTGCCGAACCTCGCCAGCGAATTTTCGAGAGCGGCGTAATCGGAATAGGAACAAACCGCCCTGTATTTTGCCGCGACCTTAGCGACGAAAATATCGCATTTTGAAAGGCAGCTAATCACCGCCTGCGTATATGCCCCGACAAGTCCTGCCGCGCCAAGCTTAATTCCGCCGAAATACCTGGTAACAACAACTACCGTTTTAAACAAACCGTTTTTTTTGAGCGTATCGAGCATGGGTTGCCCTGCCGTTCCGCTCGGCTCTGAGTCATCTGAAAACCTTGCCACGTTCCCGACCTCGTCGGCAACGTATGCATAACAGTTATGTGTGGCGTCGGGAAATTCTTTCTTTATTTTGGATATAAATTCTATACAGCCGTCCTCGTCCAAGCCGCCGCAAACGGAAGCTATGAACTTAGAGCGCTTTATCTCGATTTCCTCTCTGAAAAAGCCGTTTACGAATTTATATTCCTTCACTTTACCGTGACCTTAAACAGATTCTTTTTGCCCTTTTGCAAAACAAAGCCGTTTGCTTTTTGACTGTCGGTAAGTTTTTGTGCGATGTCCGTCACTTTTTCGCCGTCCACCTTGACGCCACCGCCTTCGATGAGTCTTCTTGCCTCGCCTTTTGACGGAGCTACCCCGATTGCCACCATACAGTCGACAACCGTGGATATTGTTTCGTCAATCTCCTTTTGCGGCATATTTTCGCTGTCGCCCGAAAAAGCGGCTTTTGCCTGATTTTGAGCGTCAATTGCGTCCTTTTCGGAATGGACTAGTTTAGTAAGCTCGAAGGCAAGTCTTTCCTTTGCGAGATTTATTCTTTCATCTTTATATTCGCAAAGTTTTGCAATTTCGTCTAATGGCAAGAACGTTAAAAGTCTGAGGCAGTTTTCGACGTCCTCGTCCTGCACGTTTCTCCAATATTGATAAAACTCGTAAGGCGAGGTTTTTTCTCTGTCAAGCCATACGGCGCCCTTTGCGGTTTTTCCCATCTTCTTGCCCTCTTTTGTGGTGAGAAGAGAGAAAGTCATTCCGTAAGCCGTTTTTTGCTCTTTACGCCTTATAAGGTCTGCGCCCGCCAGAATGTTTGACCATTGGTCGTCGCCGCCGCACTCTAAAATACAGCCGTATTTTTTGTAGAGCACCAAAAAGTCGTAAGCCTGCATAAGCATATAGTTAAACTCCAGAAAGGAAAGTCCCCTTTCCATTCTCGACTTGAAGCACTCGCAGGTAAGCATTTGATTTACCGAAAAATGCGTGCCGACTTCGCGGAGAAAATCGATATAATTGAGGTTTAAAAGCCAATCGGCGTTGTTGACTATGATAGCGGCGTTATCGCCCTCGAAAGACACGAATTTCGACATCTGCTTTTTAAAGCACTCCACGTTGTGAGCGATTGTCTCTTTCGTCATCATCTGACGCATATCCGTCCTGCCCGACGGGTCGCCAATCATTGCCGTTCCACCGCCAATCAAAATTATGGGACGGTGTCCCGCCTTTTGCATGTGACTCATTACTATAAGCTGCATAAAGTGACCGACGTGTAAGCTGTCCGCCGTTGGGTCAAACCCTATATAAAACGAACAGGGCTTTTCGCCGAGTGTTTTATAAAGTTCATCTTCAAAAACAACCTGTTTTACAAAACCTCTCGCTTTTAAAATATCTATTATATTTTCTTTTTGCATTTAAAAATTCTCCTTAAAATATGCGGCAAGTCTTTTTATGCCCGTTTCTATCTGTTCTACCGTTGCGTTTGAATAGTTAAATCTCAAACAATGATTTATGCCCTCGTCGGCAAAGAAACTACTGCCCGCAACGTATGCCGTGCTTGTCTTTGTCACGCAGTCGACAAAGCATTTGTCGAGGTCTGCCGATTTGTCTTTAAACTCGCCCCAGATAAACAAGCCGCCCTCGGGATTTGTAAACTTGATTTTGTCAAGCGGCATATATTTCTCGATTGCGTTTTGCATAGCGTCCTTTTTTGTCTTATATACAGGCACGATTTCCTTGAGGTGCGGCTCTAAATATCCGCGTCTTAAATATTCGTCAATGATTGCCTGCGAAAGATTAGAGGTGTGAACGTCAACAGCCTGCTTGCCGATTGTCATCTTGCGAATGATTTTTTCGTCCGCAACGGCGATACCGCATCTGAGACCCGGTGCGATTGTCTTTGAAAAAGACGTGACGTAAACGACGTTGCCCTCTGTGTCAAACGACTTGATGGCAGGCAGCCTTTCGCCCGAAAATCTTATCTCACCGTAAGGGTTGTCTTCAATCACGACAACGCCGTATTTTGCGGTGAGCGAAGCTATCGCCTTTCTCTTTTCAAGCGACAGAGTTTTGCCCGTAGGGTTTGAAAAATCGGAAACTATATACAAAATTTTAGGTTGATGTTTTTTTATCTTTTCCTCGAGGTCGTCAATGTTGAGACCGTCGTCGTCGCTGTCCACGCCCACGGCTACGCCCTGATAGGTCTTTAAAATGTGAAGACACGCAAGATACGTCGGGTTTTCGACAAGCACTCTGTCACCCGGATTGATAAACGCCTTAAACATAAGGTCAATGCCCTGCTGACCGCCGCTTATGACAAGCGTGTTTTTAAGCTCGCCCTTAACTCCGAAACGAGACGCATATTTCAAACCGCTCTCAAGTAAAGGAGTATATCCTTCCGTTCCGCCGTATTGCAAAATCTTTAATGCTCCCTCACCCGTCAAAAGGTCGTTTGCAATTTCCTTGATTTCCTTTTGCGGCAACAGCCCGAGCGTGGGAAAACCTCCCGCAAAGGACACGATTTCGGGATTTTGCAACAGCTTAAAAATTTCCCTTATCGCGTTTCCCTTTAAACTCTTGAGCCTTTCGCTCCACATATTTTCAAAATCCATATCCGCCTCGCTGAAATGCCTGTTATTTTAATTAAAAAATATTATATCACCCATTCTGAATTATGGCAACTTTTTAATTTATAAAATTATTCTTATCCCCTTCACGACGCCTATGTAAGATAAATCATTTTTTAATAAACTTATCGTTGAAAAAGAATAAAATATTTAAAATTTAAAGGCACGGCTTGCGCCGTGCCTTTTAAACCGATTTCGGATTTTCATTGTTAAATTAATGCATAATTTTAGCGAAGTTGCAAAACGTCATCCGTGCAAATTACCTTAACGACGCTTCCTAACCAAAAGTGTTGAATTCAATACTGTTAAACTGTTCAACCGTTCCGTTAAAGATTATGCGGTTTAATTTGTCATTGAAAAGAAATGCCATATCTTCAATTATTTTGATATTTGGTCCGAAAGTTACGGTAAACAAATTATTGCAAAGCCCAAACATATTTTCTTTAATAACATTCAAACCGTTTGAAATTTTTACGGAAGTTAAGCTGTCGCAAAAAGTGAAAACATTATCGCCGATTTCTATTACGCTATCCGGCATATCTATGTCAACAATGGAATCCGCATCAAAAAAAGCACCGTTTCCGATTTTAATAAGCGTGTTCGGAAATCTTACGGCGGCGACTGTCTTATTGCTTGCGAAAACATTATCTCCTAAATACATAATTCCGTCGTTCATATATACCGATTTAATATTTAAACTTCTGCTCTCCTCGGAAAAACAGCCGTTTAGCAATCCCGCAACAGGTTTACCTTGATATGTAGCAGGGACAACCACCTTAGACGAAGTTCCCGTATAATCGACAACCCAATATCCGTCCGATTCGACCTCGGGCGGTTGTTCACCGCTAACAAGAGTAAAATCGTTAACCCAAGATCCGTTTTCGCGCAGTTGATAAACCAATCCTTCTGTCGCAACGTTTGGATCTCCGAAAACCGCTTCTTCAATCTCGTCACACGCGGCAAACACCGCAACCGACGCAACGGCAAGCAAAGCCACTAAAAATATTAAAAAAAGCTTACTTTTCATTCTTCCCTCCTTTGAATATAGCACGGCAGTCACTTATTGCATTATTATTTGTTATTAACAATTTATAAGCTATAATTTGTAATATACAAATCGTTATTTCCTAAGGCACGGCTTATGCCGTGCCTTTAACTCTCCGATTTTCTTTCCGCTAGGGAAATTTTTGTTTCGATTATTAACATGGGCAATTTTTCAATTAAATACTATTCGTATTCTCATAGCATTGCCTTTTGACTCGTATAGCGTAAGAATTTATGCTGTATAAAACCAACCTTGCATATATATCACTTTTTTATATCGAAAAGGTTTTAATATTTTTAACCTACGCTTACGATGCCGTCCGAACATATTACTTCGAACGAAGGAGTACTATAATTCCATTTGCTACCCTTGCTGATTGCATTCCACTGCGCCATGGTACCATCAAAGTGAACATACTGAAGCCAAGAGCACATATAAAACGCATAACTTCCTATGCTAGTCACACTATCGGGCATATTAATCGACAAAAGGAGAGAATAAACTGCAAACGCATAATCTCCTATGCTCGTTACAGTGTTAGGTATTGTTATTGAACTTATAGTGCTACAATCATAAAACGCATAATCTCCTATGCTTGTTACGCTTCTGTCATCAGGTATTTCACTGTTTTTGCAACCGACAATAAGTTTCTTTTCCGCTGTTTCGATAATACAATTCCCTGCGCTGTGATAAACGCTATTGCCACTATCTACCGTTATTGCCTCAAGCGAGTCGCAATCCTCAAACGCATGACTTCCTATGCTCGTAACACTGTCAGGTATGATGATAGATGTTAACGAACTGCAACCGCTAAATGCGTAACTGCCTATGCTTGTTACGCCATCGGGTATGGTGATGCTGGTAAGCGAGTCGCAATCTTCGAACACACTATTGCCTATGCTTGTTACACTACCGTCATCAGGTATGATACTGTTATTACAGCCTTGAATCAGTGTTTTTGACGCCGTTTCAATAAGACAATTTCCTGCGCTGTGATAAACTCTATTGCCACTATCTACCGTTATTGCCTCAACCGATGTGCAGTGATAGAAAACAAAATATCCTATGCTCTCCACGCCGGCAGGTATAGTGATTGACGTCAGCGAGGTACAATTATAGAACGCTTGATTTCCTATGCTTTTCACAGTAACAGGTATCGTCACTGAAATAAGCGAAGTGCAATCACGAAAAACATAACCTTGTATGCTCGTTAGACTGTCAGGTATAATGACGGATGTTATCGAGCGACAACCTTCAAATGCGGAATCTCCTATGCTCTCTACACTGCCTAAGTCGACTGACTCAAGCGAGGTGCAATTATAGAACGCATAATTTCCTATCTCGGTCACGCTATCGGGTATTGTAATTGAAATAATCGAGCTGCAACCGTCAAATGCATAGTCCCCTATACTCGTTACGCCGTCCGGTATGGTGACAGAGGTAAGCGATGTGCAATTATAGAACGCATAATCTTGTATGCTCGTTACACCGTCCCCTATTGTGACAGAGGTAAGCGAGGTGCAACCGTTAAAAGCATAAACTCCTATACTCGTTACGCCATCGGGTAAGATTATTGAGGTTAGTGCGCTGCAACCGTTAAATGCATGCCCCCCTATGCTCTCTACACTGTTGCCGATAATTACTGTCTCAAGCGATGTGCAATCGCTAAACAAGCTTGAACCTATTCTTTTTAAATTATCAGGCAGGATAATCGACGTCAACGATGAACAACCGTCAAATACTCCGTCATTTACGGTCGTCAAACTATCGGGCAGGATAATTGATGTCAGCGAAGAACAACCTCTAAATGCACTGGTCCCAATGCTCGTTAATGTATCAGGCAGGGTGATTGTCGTCAGCGAGGTGCAATCTTCAAAGACATTCCATCCTATGTATGTCAAGCCGCTTCCTATTGTGACTGAATCAAGCAAGGAGCAACCGTTAAACGCATCGTTTCCTATGCTTGTCACGTTGCCGGGTATGTTGATTGAAGTTAGCGAACTGCACTTGGCAAACGTATAATATTCGATACTTGTCAAGCCGTTGCCTATATTGACCGACTTTAGCGAACGCCCCCTGTAAAAAGCATTTTTCCCAATGCTCGTTACGCTGTCCGGTATTGTGATAGACGGAATCAAAATGCAACCGTTAAACGCAAACTCCCCTATGCTAATTAAGCCGTTACCCAAGGTGACAGATTCAAGATATTCACAACTATCAAACGCATGATTTCCTATGCTCGTTACGCTGTCGGGTATAGTTATAGATTTAATGCGACATTGATAAAACGCATAGTCTGAAATCGACAATGTGCCCTCTTTTACTTCCACAGTTAAATTTACGGGCACAAAGCCTTTATACACATACAAAACTTTGCCTAAATATACAACGCCGTCCGGTAAACCGTTATAATATGCCGTTCCGTCGAACGAATAGCTTTCTATGCTCGATACACTGTCGGGTATGGTTATTTTACTTAGCGAGGTGCAATTCTTGAACGTTCCGTCTTTTATGCTTGTCACGCCGTCAGGTATGGCTATCTCCTTTAAAGAGGTGCAATTGGCGAATGCGCTACTGCCTATGCTTGCTACTCCGCTACCTATCGTGACAGAGGTGAGCGAGGTGCAGTCGGAGAACGCCTGATTTCCTATGCTTGTTACGCTGTCCCCTATTGTGACAGAGGTAAGCGAGGTGCAACCACTAAACGCATAATCTTGTATGCTCGTTACGCCGTCAGGTATAACAATGTTTGTTGCAAGTTTGCCTTTTAAATAAAGTTTGGCACCGTTGTGTAGAGGATTTGAAGTATTATCTTCAAAATCAATATTAAGCCAGGAGGCAATACCCGATGTGCAATATACATTTTTAATCGAGTCGCACAAAGCGAACGCACCATAACCTATGCTCGTCACGCTATCGGGTATAGTGACTGAAACAAGTGAACGGCACCAAGCGAACGCACTTTCTCCTATGCTTTCTACACCATTTGATATGGTGACGGAAGTTATTGACGAGTCATTTATAAACGCTTCGGACGATATCCCTATCACCCTTTTTCCGTCATGCATATTGGGAATAACGATATCCGTTGCGTCGCCGTAATATCCAATCACCCAATAACCGCTTTTATTTACTCCGTCTCCCTCTTCCGATGAAATTTCTTTATATAAAAAATTTTCGTCTCTGCTTTCATTGGAATCAGAATCGCCGCAGGCGACAAACACCGCAACTAAGGAGACGGCAAGCAAAGCCACTAGCAATATTAAAAACAGTTTTCTTTTCATATTCTCCTCCTTTGAATATAAAAATTGCCAAGCATTTTTTTATTGTATATATTAGCTTTTAATTTTAAGCGTTAATTTTAATTATCTAAAGCCTTATATCCTAAGGCACGGCATAAACCGTGCCTTAGGCTCTCCGATTTTATCCCGCATGGGAAATTGTTTGCTTTGATTTTTGACTTAGGCAATTTTTATAATTTACTACTACCAATATTCTCATAGCGTTGCCTTTTGACTTGCTTATCTTAAAAATTATTTTGTATCAAAACTAGCCTTGCATAATATACGTTTTTTATATCGTAGAAATTTTATTATTCTTTAACCCACGCTCACCGTGCCGTCCGAGCAAATCACCTCGGTGAAAGGCGTATCATAATTCCAACCGATACCCTTGCTGATTGAATTCCACTGCGCCATAGTGCCTTCAAATGTGACAGAGGTAAGCGAGTCGCAATAAGCGAACGCATCATCTCTTATGCTCGTTACGCTGTCCGGGATGGTGACAGAAGTAAGCGAGCTGCAATCGAAGAACGCACCATACCCTATGCTCGTTACGCTGTCAGGTATTGCGACAGAAGTTAGCGAGTCGCAGCCACTAAACGCATAAATTCCTATGCTCGTTACGCTGTCTCCTATTGTGACAGAGGTAAGCGAGTCGCACCCAAAGAACGCATAACTGCCTATGCTCGTTACGCTGTCCGGTATGGTGACAGAGGTAAGCGAGTCGCAGTCACAGAACGCACTATTTCCTATACTCGTTACGCTGCCGTCATCGGGGATAACACTGTTTTTACAACCGGCAATAAGTGTTTTCGTCGCCGTCTCAATAAGGCAATTTCCTGCGCTGTGATAAACACTGTTGCCGCTATCTACCGTTATTGTTTCAAGTGACTCACAACCGGAGAACGCTTCTTCTCCTATGCTCGTTACACTGGCCGGTATTGTGACAGAGATTAGAGAGTCACACCCTTTAAAAGCATTGTTAGGGATTGCAGATACGTTATTTCCTATCACGACTTCTTTTACCCTTACCGTCACGTTTGAAGGAGGAGCGGCGCCCGTAACAATTTTTCCGTATTTGTCTCTAAATTCCAACACCACGGTGCCGTTGCCTATTTTTTCGCTTATACCGCCTGCGTTTTGATAAATCCGCATAAGGTTATCGCCCTCGAAAAATGTGACGCCCTCTTCGGGAAGCATACTACCCGTAAGAGTATATTCCGCCGTGGACTTCCAATTTGCGTAAATGTCGGTATCTTCCCAAATGCGGTCGCCGAAATCAAAAGGAGTGGCCTTTTCGTTTTTCCAACCTTCCTTTGAAGTATACCAACCCATGAAAATATATCCGTCTTTTGTCGGTGTGGTTTTAGGCTCTTGTATCCTTCCCCCGATTTCTATATCGTAGCTGCCGTCCGCACTTGTCGAACTGTTGGTGATATAAACGTTAACTTTTTGAGGAATTATGTATGAAGTCAAAGAAACTCTTTTATATTCCGATTTATCTCCAAAAGAATCTTTTAAAACAAATGAATCGTTCAATGAAGACGCACTTAACGAAAAACTGCTTGAAATATCTCCGAAATCTTCATCGGTATATTTCAAAGTCAAGGTTGAACCGTTTTTTGAATATTTTCCTTCAACGGAATAATCTTCACCGAACGCCACGTCGTGATACTCAAAAGATGTTGGTGTAAATACGTAATATTCGTTGGGATTATCTACGTTAACGTATATTTCTCTCAAACCGCAAAACAAAACCAATAAAGTTATGCCTAAAATCAAAAACAAAATTGCGGGGATTATTACTTTCGTTCCCCACTTTTTCCAGAACTCTTTCGGCGACATATTTCCGCCCTGCGCCGTCGCTGTCGATCCGCCGTTATTATAAACGCCCGCCGAGTTGGCAGCCGCCTTTTTTGCCTTTGATTTAGCTATAAGATATTTAATGTTTCCTATCAGAGTATCTTTTTCGTACATATAGGACATTGTGTCCCTTGCACCCGAACTCGGATTGGCTGAAACATTGACGTCGGTATCCGTTTTATTGTTTGCCGAGGCGCAATTCTCGTCGATGGATTGTTGAGTTTCGGCTTCATTTTTGTCGACTGATGACGTATCCGATGACGTCTTCGATTGCGTTAAATCATTATTGACCGCCGAACTGTCGGTTATCCCCGATCCGTTAGCCGCATTCTCGTCATTATTTTGATTAGACGAGCTTAATGGATAACTTTTCACCCGAAATTTGCTATTGCACGTATTGCATACGAGAAAACCTTCTTCTTCAATTAACTCACCGCCACACTTTGGACAGTTATACATACACTCTCCTCCTTTGTATAACTTGGTATATATTTACATATTTTTTATTATAAACTAACTATTGGTTAGTGTCAACTTAAAACTAACTATTAGTTATATACTAATGATATGATTGAAACGATTAAAACGAGGCTTAAAGAGGAGATAAAAAACAGCGGTTTGACTACGGTGGAAATTGCAAAGCGTGTGGGAATATCTCCCGAAATGGTGACGCAATACGTCACCACGAAAAAACTGCCCAAACTCGATACGTTTGCAAGGCTGTGCAAAGAACTTGACGTTTCGGCGGACTACATTTTGGGGCTTTCCGACGAGTAACCTTTCATATTACGGCATAGTCTGCCGAGCACGGCATTTTTAATGAAATTCAAAATTTTTTTAAAAATATATGCTTTTAAATGTATGGCAATTTTTTGGAATACAAAAAAGACTGACGAAGGTCAGTCTTTTTGTTTTAAGATTAAATTTAAACGGTTTAAGTTTTTAGTAACGGTTTATCTTTTATACATTTAAATTTTCGATAATCGATTTACCTTTACGGATTTAAATTTCAAAAACGGTTTGCGTTTTTGCTATAAATTTAAATCACATTTTTTAACCGTTTAAATTTGCCATACCTTTTGGCAACGGCTTTGTTATTTTGTGAGAGCCTCCTGAACGGCAACTGCGCAAGCAACCGAAGCGCCGACCATAGGATTGTTGCCCATACCGATAAGTCCCATCATCTCGACGTGAGCGGGAACGGACGAGCTGCCTGCAAACTGTGCGTCGGAGTGCATTCTGCCCATGGTGTCGGTAAGTCCGTATGAAGCAGGACCTGCCGCCATATTATCGGGGTGAAGCGTTCTGCCCGTGCCACCGCCCGATGCGACGGAGAAGTATTTCTTGCCCTTGTCTACGCACTGTTTCTTATAGGTGCCTGCGACGGGGTGTTGGAAACGAGTCGGGTTTGTCGAGTTTCCGGTGATAGAAACGTCGACGTCCTCGAGTGCCATGATGGCAACGCCTTCGGTGACGTCGTCCGCGCCGTAAACCTTGACCTTTGCTCTTTCACCGTCGGAATAAGCGGTTTCCTTTACAACTTTAACTTCGCCGGTGTAGTAGTCCATTTTGGTCTGAACGTAGGTGAAGCCGTTTATACGGCTGATAATGAATGCGGCGTCCTTTCCGAGACCGTTGAGGATAACCTTAAGCGGAGTTTTACGGACTTTGTTTGCCGTCTTTGCGATACCGATTGCACCTTCTGCGGCAGCGAAAGATTCGTGACCTGCGAGGAATGCAAAGCACTTGGTTTCTTCTCTCAACAGCATAGCGGCAAGATTTCCGTGTCCAAGGCCGACCTTTCTTTGTTCCGCAACCGAGCCGGGAACGCAGAAGCTTTGAAGTCCCTCACCGATTGCCTCTGCGGCGTCGGCGGCGACTTTGCAATCTTTTTTGATTGCGATAGCACAGCCTACGGTGTAAGCCCAAACGGCATTTTCAAAAGCTATAGGCTGAATACCCTTTACGATAGCTTCACAATCGATACCCTTGTCAAGGCAGATTTTTCTTGCTTCTTCAAGGTCTTTGATGCCGTATTGCTTCAAAACTTTGCTGATTTTATCTATTCTTCTTTCATAACTTTCAAATGTAACGCTCATAGCACATCTCCTTATTCATTTCTCGGGTCGATATACTTAGCGGCGCCGTCATATCTGCCGTAAGTTCCCGTGCATTTTTTAACAGCCTCGTTTGCGTCGACGCCTTTTTTAATCATATCCATCATAACGCCGAGTTTGACGAATTTATAGCCGATAATCTGGTCGTCGCTGTCGAGTGCGATTTCGGTGACGTAACCTTCCGCCATTTCAAGGTAACGGGGACCTTTTTTGACGGTGGAATACATCGTTCCGATTTGCGAACGGAGACCTTTGCCGAGGTCTTCGAGACCTGCGCCGATGGGAAGTCCGTCTTCGCTGAACGCAGATTGCGTTCTGCCGTATACTATCTGGAGGAACAATTCACGCATAGCAGTGTTGATTGCGTCACAAACAAGGTCTGTGTTTAATGCCTCCAAAATCGTTTTTCCTGCCAAAATTTCTGCCGCCATAGCCGCCGAGTGGGTCATGCCGCTGCAACCGAGCGTTTCGACGAGAGCTTCCTGAATGACTCCCTCTTTTACGTTGAGCGTAAGTTTGCAAGCACCCTGTTGAGGAGCGCACCAGCCGACGCCGTGAGTCAATCCGCTAATGTCTTTAATTTCTTTGGCTTGCACCCATTTGCCTTCTTCGGGGATAGGCGCAGGTCCGTGATTTGGTCCTTTTGCAACACAAACCATTTTTTCTACTTCGTGTGAATATTGCATAGAATCCTCCTTCTATTTGTAAAATCGTTGTAAATTTATTATATCATACCAAAAAAAAATGTAAAACAGTTTTTTAGAGGTTGCGATATTTTTTTAAACTTTCACCGAACTAATAAAACGGTTTTATCCCTCGCTCTTTTCACAATTAAACCGCTTTTCATAAATAATCGGTTTTTTCAAATTAACGCCCTTGATTAAACAGCTTTGCACTTTTACCCTTTTCCGAATAAAGCCACTCTTGATATTTAGCGGTTTTAAACAGATTATCTAAAAGCCGACTTTGCTAAAGACCTAAAAAGGACAAAACAAAAAGGACGATACCGTCCTTTTTTATTTAATCCATGCGGATAATTTCGGTAAGACCGTAATATTTAATTTGGTCAATTGTCTGTTTGACTCTCTCTTTGGACTTGTGGATAATTCCTCTGAAAAGCGCGTCTCCTCTTTTTAGCACAAAACGGTAGCCGAGCTCTTTATCCCCTTGAATTTCAAACTGACCGCCTTGAATGGAAAGTTTGAAGCTGTTGATATGCGAAAGCACCGTCTTTATGTCTTTAAATCCGCCGTGCCCGTAAATCGCCTCACCCTTGTTGGTAAAGAGGTGATATCTGAGCGAGCCGTCGGAGTTTTGATAAATTTCGTATTTTCCGAATACGACGGCTTCGTCAAACTGACCGACGGGCGGATTGGGTGTGACAAGTTTCTTTAAAACGTCCTTTTTGACGTTGACTTTTTCGGAATCGGCAATCTTGACTTCCGTTTCCGCCTCCATCGCCATTTTCTCTTTATAGTTTTCCGCTTCCGCACTCGCTCTCTGCTGAGATGCCGTCACAATTCTCTCTTGAGCGATTTGCTTTATCTTTTCCTCGTCGGCAACGGTGATTGGGTTGTGATTTTCCCTTGCCGAAAGCAAAAGCGTTTGCTCGTCCGCGCTTTGTTCAGTTGCCGTTTGAGCGCTAGTTTGACTTGTTTTTTCCTCTTCCTTTTCAGGTGAAGGTTTATTCTGCACGTCGGTTCCGCTGTCGGCAGTTTCAGCCGACTCCTCGGCGGCCACGGACTTTTCTTCCTCTTGAACGTCATCTTTTTTGCCCGCTCTCGTTATTACGGGAAGCACAATAGGCTCTTTTGAAGAAATTGCGCTTACCTCCTCCACGGGACCGTCCGAATGCGCAAGCCCGCCGACGGCAGAATCCTTATCTTGCTGAGCGGCGTTTTTAGCCATAATTTCTCTGCGGACTTCTTCTACCTCGTCTGAAAGAGAATTTTCAAACTCACGTTGCTGTTCTTCCAAAATTTTCATCTGCTCGGGGTCGCTTTGTTTATCCTTAAAAATTTTGGGCATATCGATGGGTTTAAACTCGTTCTTTTTTTCGGGGACGATTTCGTCGTATGAAACGAAAGATTCGTCCTCCTCTTCCATAGTATTTTCGGTATCGTCAATCTTTTTAGTCGGCTTAGACTCGATAATATATGAAGCGTTAGCCTCGTTGGTATCGTCATAGGTATAATCGAGCTTTGCCTCGTCCATCTTTTTGACTCGGTCGGGGTCCACCTTTATTCCGTCGCCCGGCATCGTGGAAACCTCGACGACAAGGTCGCCGTCACGCACTATATATTTTCCCGAATTGGAAACTTCGTATTTTTTGCCGTTGCGCTTAACAAACTTCTTTTTCTCCCAACCGGCAAGAGCGAGATTTTCCCTTATAAGACCTGCAACGGTAAAGAAAATAACTAAAAAAGCGACAATGGCGACAAGCGGCCACTTTACGTAATCGCGTTGAATGATATCTAAAAATATTAAATAGCCTTGACTCATAAAACTCCTTATAGATAGGCGCGATGAATATATTGCCGAAAGTTCGGCAGTAAGATTATACCATTTTATACGGTATAGTCAACCTCTAGCGCCACCTCGGTATCAGGTAAATTTTTCCGACGAGAGCAAAGTGACAATCATCTCGACAATAGGATTTATGCCCAGCGTTGACGAAACGGACAGATGGTAGTCGTTTACGCCCCACTTTTTGCCTGTATAGAAATTGAAATATTGCTCTCTTTTTTTGTCCACTTTGTTTATCATCGAAAGAGCTTTTTTCTCGTCGAGATTCTGCCTTGCCATAATGCGCTTTACTCTGTCTTCGATAGGTGCATAAATAAACACGTTGAGAACGTGAGGCATACCCTTTAAAACCTCGTTTCCGCACCTTCCGACGATGACGGCAGATTCGTTTATTGCGATATTTTTGATGATTTCCGATTCAATCAAAAACAGTTTGTCGCTCATGGAAAACTCAAAATTTCCGCCTACGATATTGCCGTAATAATTGGGCGCAATTGGCACAAACAAGGGATTTGCCGATTTTTCGTCTATCTTCTCGATTGTGTCGGGGCTGAAACCCGATTTTTGGGCGGCAAGTTCTATCAAGGTTTTGTCATAGCACTTTATACCGAGTCTGTCGGCAAGAGCCTTACCTATTTCCTTTCCGCCACTTCCGTATTGTCTGCCGATTGTAACAACAAAATTTTGCATATGAAACCCCCTATCCCTTATTTATTTTATTTTAACATACCTGAAAAATAAGTCAAGATACAAAATATTATCTTATATGCCAAAATTAACAGCCGCAGCAAGGAACAAAAACACGGCGAGAACCGAAAGAGATATTTTTATCTTTAAATCACGGCGAATGAAAATATATCTGCTTTGTATGATTATCGCAAGGTAATAGCCTATCGAAAACACTCCCATTCCGACGGCGGGAATACTCGCTACCGCCACCGACGACAGCGCCATAATCGTTGCTTTAAAAGGTATTAAAAGATAATCGAGAATTATAAGAATTTGAGGCAGCGGAATTATGAGAGTAAACAAAGTCAAAATTATAACGCCGATATAAATAAAACTCATAAGAGGCAAGACGATAAGGTTTGAAATTAAAAAGAAAACTGGAAACTGCCCGAATACGTTTGCAACCACGGGATATGTCATAACGTTGGTAGAAAGCGACGTTGTCACAAGCTGTGTAAATTTATTATCGCGCTTGAAGAATTTGATAATCGGTTTGTTGAGCAGCATTATTCCGAGCACGGCAAGCACCGAAAGCTGAAAACCGACGGCAAAGAGGTTTACGGGATTTATCAGCATTATGATTATCGCGGCAAGCGACAGGGCAGATAAATAATCGGGCTTTTTACCGAACGCCCTTGCGCCCATAAGACACATTGTCATTATAAAAGCTCTCATAGCACTTGAGGCAAAACCGCAAAAGACAAGGTAAATCAAAAGCAACACGCCGACAACGGCAAGCCTTATCACGCTTTTGACTTTGCACTTTTTGAGTATCCAACTGACGAACATTGCGAGTATGGAAATATGAAGACCGGATATTGCAAGCACGTGCGCCAGACCGCTGACTTTGACGTCGTCGTATAAGTTTTCGTTCATCGTGCTTTTATCGCCGAAAATGAGAGCGGTGGCAATGTCCGCAGTATCGGGACGAGTGTAGGTATAAAAATTTTCCTTTACTTTCAGCTCCGTATCGGTAAAGAAGTCTAACTCTCCGTCGGAAATTTTATAACAGCTGTATGTAAATACTCCGTAATAAGAACCTTTGACAAAGACGGAAGAGAAAAGAGAATCGAACGGATTAAAATCGTTTGTGTAAACGGTCGCCCTCATTTCGATAAAATCGCCCGGGCGGAAATCGATATCATCGGAATAAAAATATACGTTTGCCTGCCCGCTGTAACTTTTGCCGTTTACGGAAATAGAATCGATTGTAAAATAAAACTCGTCGGAAAAAGTTATCTCGCTTGTCACCTGTCCCCTTAGCGTTAAATTTTCACCGGACGGCAACGCATTGGCGTTGTAAATATCGCCTGCGCCGATTATTGCGAGAAATCCTATAAGAGCACATACTGCCAGATATGCAAACCTGCGAAAGAATTTTACCGCAAGCATAACAGAGGCGCATATCGCAAAAATGCAAAACAGCGCGATTTTCGCTCCTAAAGACGAAACGCACGCCGCACCTATTAAAATGCCGAACGAAAACGTCACCGCCATAAAGAGAAGCGGACGGCTACCGAACAATCTTTTCGTCATAAATCAGACAAGGCAAAAAGCCCTTTTCCTTTTCTTTTGTATGCTGTATTAAAAACAAAATTGCCGCCATATTATGCGCGGCAATATTTTTTACTTTTTACCAAATTTTTTTTGATATACCTTAATGTTATCTTCGATAATCATTTCGGCAAACTTTCTGTCTTTGACCTGGTATACGGTTGTTACCTTTCCTTCGAGCTGTTTGTAAACTCGGAAGAAGTGCGAAATTTCGTCCATAACGTGAGGAGGCAAATCCTCGATTTCCTTATAACCGTTCCAAGTAGGGTCTTTAAAAGGAATTGCTATTATTTTGTAGTCCATAGCTCCGTTATCTTCCATCATAACCACGCCGATAGGATAACAACGCACCATAGCCATAGGAACGATAGGCTCACTGCACAAAACCAATACGTCAAGCGGGTCGTCGTCGTCGCTGTAAGTTTTCGGTATAAATCCGTAGTTTGCGGGATAGTGCGTGGATGTATATAAAACCCTGTCAAGCATTAAAACACCCGTTGTTTTATCAAGTTCGTATTTGTTTTTGCTACCCTTTGAAATTTCGATGACAGTAATAAAGTCAGTCGGCGTAATTCTTGACGGTTCTATGTCGTGCCATATACAGCTCATATAAATTCTCCCTTTTATTTTGTTTTATCTTTAAAATATATTATAGTTTATTTTAACATATCGAACGGTTAAAGTCAATACAATGCTTTAAAGCCTTGAAGCTATGGCGTCGAAAAATTCCTCTGTATTGAGCGAATGCGTTTCTTTTTGTTTGTCGAATAACGCGGCAAGGTCTTTTGTCATATATCCGCTCTCTATTGTATCGATGACCGCCTTTTCAAGTTTTTCGGCAAAAGCGATAAGCTCGCCGTTTGCGTCAAGTTCTCCTCTCTTTTTAAATGCACCCGTCCAGGCAAAGATTGTCGCCACGGGATTTGTCGATGTTTTCTCGCCCCCCAGATAGCGGTAATAGTGTCTTGTTACCGTGCCGTGCGCCGCTTCGTATTCATAGTTTCCGTCGGGAGAAACGAGAACGGAGGTCATCATGGCAAGCGAACCGAATGCGGTTGCAACCATATCGCTCATGACGTCACCGTCATAATTTTTGATTGCCCATATCATTCCGCCGTTACTTCTCATAACCCTCGCTACGGCGTCATCGATTAAAGTGTAGAAATATTCGATGCCTGCCGCCTCGAATTTTTCTTTATACTCTCCGTCGTAAACCTCTTGGAAAATATCCTTGAAGCGGTGGTCGTAAATTTTGGATATGGTATCTTTGGTGGAAAACCAGAGGTCCTTTTTTTCGGATAGCGCAAAATTGAAACAGCTTCTGGCAAAACTGAATATGCTCTTGTCGAGATTATGCTGACCCTGCACCACTCCCGCCGTATTTTCAAAATCAAAAATGAGCTGCTTTGACGGATTTTTTCCTTCAATGACAAGGTATGCCTTGTCGCCCTGCTCCATCCTCTTTTCCACATTTTTATACACGTCACCGTATGCGTGACGGGCAATTATAATCGGGCTTGTCCAGGTCGGAACAAGCGGAGTTATGCCCTTTACCAAAACGGGAGCCCTGAAAACCGTTCCGTCTAAAATCGCCCTTATCGTGCCGTTGGGACTTTTCCACATCTCGGAAAGATTGTATTCTTCAACTCTTTGAGCATTGGGCGTTATGGTAGCGCACTTGACCGCAACGTGATGCTTTAACGTGGCATTTGCGGCGTCGGTTGTCACCTTGTCTTTTGTAGCTTCACGGTTGACAAGCGAAAGGTCATAGTATTCCGTTTTTAAATCAACAAAAGGAAGAATAAGTTTATCTTTTACAAGTTGCCAGATGACTCTCGTCATTTCATCGCCGTCCATTTCGACGATGGGGTTTTTCATTTCGATTTTAGTCATAAGTATCACCTCAGACAAATTTTAGCAAACAATGCGGAAATTAACAAGAAAATTAAAAGGAAAATTTTAACATTTTAAAAATTTGTCTTTAATCAGTCTTATAAAAAAATCGGTATGAGTGCATACCGATTTATCTTTTTCAGTTTTTAAGGCTCACCTTTTCTCCGCTGAAATATTCAAGCACGTGACTTTCAAATTTAGGCAATACTTTCTTTTGATTTATCGCTTCGTCGATTATTATATCGAGAAGTTCGCCGTATCCGATTCCCAAAGGCTCGAACAGATAATTGGCAAGAGAGCCGGGAATTGTGTTCATCTCGTTAATATAAACTTTTTTCATATCTTCCGTCAAAAGGTAGTCAAAACGAACGATGCCTTTTAAATCAAGCTCGCAATATATTCGTCTTGACTGCGCCTTTATAAGGCTTGCCATACCCTTTTCTATATCGGCGGGAAGTTGCCTTGAGGTTTTTTCTCCGCCGACGTATTTATCTTCAAAAGATAAGATATCGCCGCTGCTTATAGGCCGCTCAACCTCGGAAACGATTATCTCCCCGTCCCTTTTTACGCAAGCGCAGTTTATTTCTATAAAGTTTAATATTTTACGCTCGGCAATCAGTTTATCGCCGAAACAAAAGGCGACGTCAAACGCTCTGAACAGTTCGTCACGGCTACTTACGCTGTTTATTCCTATACTGCTTCCCTGACTCGACGGCTTGACGATGAGCGGATAATCGAGAAAAGTTTCAATGTAATGTGCCGTTTTTTCGGGCGACGTTTCATAGTCGCTTTTGCATATAGTAAGATACTTAGGCACGTTCAAAATAAGATTTTCAAAAGCCTGTTTGCTTATAATCTTATCCATCCCGACGGCGGAAGCCAATACTCCGCTCGACGTATACGGCACATTTTGGCACTCCAAAAATCCTTGAAGCGCGCCGTTTTCGCCGTCTCCGCCGTGTGTCAGAAGCAATGCGCAGTCGGGCTTTGTTACCTTTTTAAGTTTTCCTGCTTTTACTTCGTAAAGCACGGAATCGACAAGCGCAACGTGCTTGTAATTCTCTGCCCTGAAAGGACAAAACTGTCCGACTTCCTCAAAGTCGCCCAAATACCACTTGTCCGAAATAAAGACGGGATAAACTTTATATTTATCTCTGTCGAGTCTGCCTATAGCCTCGATAGCCGTAATGACGGAAATATCCTTTTCCACAGAGTTGCCGCCGAACAGCGCCAAAATATTTTTCATAGTCCCCCCCTTTAATAATTGTCGGGCAAATCGTTGAGCATCAAAAGAGTGTCGCCCGATTTTAATATTGAAGCAAAGTTCTCCTGCGCAGTGCTGAGTTTTTCAAACACGAAAATGCATTCAGGCTTCATTCCCGCTTCAACAAGTCCGTCTTTTATTATCGACGCCCTTTTAGCGCCTATCAATATGGCGATATCCGCCGCCATGCCTATCCTTTCGCCGAGTAAAAAGTTTTGCCTGCATTCCTCATCGCCGAGTTCCACAAGCCCCGGAGTCACAACGACTTTTCTGCCGCTTGACGAATTAAGCACTTCGAGAGCCGCTTTCATTCCCTCCGGATTGCCGTTAAAAGTATCGTCGATTATATTTATTTTTCCGCTCTTAATCAGCTGCAAACGATGAGGCACGCTTTGCATATTCTCTATCGCTTCTTCTATATCTCCTATATCCACGCCAAGCTTATACGCCATAGCCGCCGCCAATGCTAAATTCTGAAGATTGTGTCTTCCCAAAAGCCGCGTTTTCAAAACGAGAGTGTGGCTGTCAAGACGCATTATGAAATCGCTTCCGTCCGCTCGCGCGTCGACGCTTTCCAAAGAGCAGAAGTCATCGGATTCGAATCCGGCATATAAAACGTCTGCTTGTTTTTTTATATATCTGCACCCCGAAGCAGCTACCTTGACGCCGTTTACGTTAAATACCTTATACTTCTCGTCTATAATATTCTCTATACACTTAAAGGTTTCCAAATGTTGTTTGGTTATTCCCGTAAGAATGGCGTGGTCGGGTTTGATAAGCTTCATCAAAAATTCTACGTCGCCCGTGTGTCTGGCTCCCATCTCAACGATAAATACGTCCTGACCTTTATATTCCTTGGTCATATACGCCATACCCAAGGGCGTATTGTAGCTTTCTTTTGTCATGAGCACGGAATACTTTTTGGACAGCATAGATGCGAGATAATTCTTCACCGACGTTTTACCGTAGCTTCCGGTGATTGCTATCTTTATAAGCGATTTGTTATCGCCGAATACTTTCGAAACTTTTTTGTAATATCTCTTTTTGTTCGCCTCTTCAAACGGGCGGACGATGAGCGCAGTCAAAGCGAATATGAACGGAGCAAGAAACTGCACGGCAAACGGCAAAGCTATAAGATAGTATCCCTCTACCGAATTTACGTCACAAAGAGCCGCCGATAACAAATAGACGCAAAATACCGTCACCGTGTTTATTGTCAACAGTCTTTTGACCCTCTTTGTATATACGAGCGGTTTTTTTGCCTTGAAACGGTTTATCGAGAAAATTTCCGCCGCTACGCATAAAAAGAAAAGAACCGATATCGCGACTCCCCATGCCCTTTTGTCCGACACAGGAATAAATACCAGGTAGATGACAAAAAAGACAAGCGATATAGCCGCGGTCACCGTAAAGGCAGGCAAAAATCTTTTTGAAGTAAATATGCTTTTTTCTTGATATCCTCCAAGCTGAAGACTGTGCAGATACGGCTTTAACATAAGCGGAAAACATATCGTTCCCAAGACGACCACCAAAGCATAAACGGCGTAATCCATAATTCCCTCGCTTTACGATACGCTTTTCGCTTTTGCGATTAGTCTTTAGATATGGTTGGTCCTTTAAATCGCTTAAAAATTTAAACCTGGTTTTATCGGACCTTTATCGAAAGACGGCTAAACAACAGACAATAATCGTATCGATAATTTAATAAATGATTTTTTCGAGGCAATTATCACCTATTGAACGAATGCTTTAAAAATTTTTATGAACTTATTGTAGTCGTCAATATAGGAATAGTGTCCTCCGTCAAGATAGAACAGCGCGCTGCCCGCTATATTCTTTCGCATTTTGCGCGCCATATACCCGGGAGTTTCTTTATCCCTTTTTCCCCAAAATATCGCCGTGGGACAGCTTATCTTTTTTAAAAGATTAGTCTGGTCGTAGTTGACGACTTTTTTGAAAGTCTCTTTCATAACGGGCGACAATACGGCATAATCCATAGAACCGCTAAGCCCTCTGCCCCTTAGTCTTTTCAATAACTTATGGAGATACACCAAAAAATAATATTTAATTCCCCGCCTCGGCTTAATGCCGGCGCTGTCTATGAGCACGAGTTTGTTTACAAGGTGCGGCTTTGTCGCCGCAATCTCTATCGCCACTCTTCCCCCGAACGAGTGTCCGACAAGTACCGCATCCTCTATTTTCAGCCTATTCATCGTTTCGACCACTGCGGCGGCGTATTCTTTGACGCCTATCGGCGCGGCAGGTTCGGGAGAATGTCCGAAGCCGTAAAAATCGACAATAGTCGACCGATATCCCGTCATCGCTTTCGCCACAAATTCAAAGCTTAAGATGCTTCCTCCCCAACCGTGCAAAAAAATAATATCCTTGCCATGTCCTACAGTCGTAAAATTTAAAATAGGCGCCTCCTTTTTATCCATACAATTTATGATGAAGAAGAAAAAAAGGTTAACGACCGATATTAAAATTGACCCCTGAAAATCGGTAAGCAAATTTTTTTCGGATTAAATAACTTTAAATAAATTTTTATTTTAAAACACTTTAAACAGCTAGTTAAATAACACGGTTTAAACAAAATAAACAGATTTTTAAATTAAATAAAACATAAGATTTTCAGCGAATTTTATCATTATAAAAAATATTTTAAATTTAATAAAAAGATATTTTTAACAAGTCTTACTTATTTAATAAAACATATTTTTTAAGTTAAAAACTTATAAAGATTAAAAAAACTTTTTTGCAATATAAACTGATTTATATCGCTTCAGTTTATATGAAAAAAAATTTATACAAACAAAATAGGGCTTTAATTAAAGCCTTCTTCAAAAACAAATGAAAATAAAACAGCAGCCTAAAGGCTGCGTTTCCACATAATTATCGCGCTGTCGCCGTCGGGATAATAATTCTTTCTTTCTCCCTCCGCATCAAACCCGAACGAGCGGTATAGATTTAACGCAATACGGTTTTTGCTTTCCACTTCAAGCGTCACCGCCTTGGCGCCTTGCTCTTTTGCAAGCACAATAATCTTTTCCATTATAATTTTTGAATATCCCTTGCCTCTTTCCTCTTTTTTGACGGCGATATTGTTTATATTCGCCTCGTCAGCCGTCATATAAAAAGAGCCGTATCCCAAGACAAAATCTCCGTCCGTCAAAACGATAAAGTTTTTATCGTCGACGCATTTTTCTATTTGAGAGTAGGACCAAGGACATATTATCGAATAAGCCTCGATATCGTAAACGGCGTTTAAATGTTTTTTTGAAAGCGTCTCAGTTTTTAACATCCGCCATTCTCTCCGCTTGAGATTTTCTCAGATATATCGGCTTTAAGTTTGAAGAAAATTCTTTGTTTTTAAACTTTTTTTCGGTTACCGCAATAAACGCTCCTGCCCTGTCGGCGTTTTGCTGCTCAAATTTTAAAGAACCGTCTGTGCCTTCCAAAAAGGAAAGTTTTAAACTGTCCCCCTCTTTTAAGCAAAGGTAACTGTTGTTTGAACCTGCGTCTATCCTATAAAGACCGTCGGCGCAGTCGTAAGTTAAAATCTCGAACGAGTTTATCTCAATTCTTTTTTTGCCCGTAGCATAAGCAAGCGCGTTAAAACAGGCAAGACCTATTCTTATTCCCGTAAATGAACCGGGACCTACGCAGGCGGCGAAAACGTCAACGTCGTCTACCTTTATGCCCGCTCTTTTCAACACACTGTCGACAAGACTCATAATAAGAGGAGAGTGTCCCGTTTTACCCGTGAAACACTCTTTATAAACCTCGTCGTTATGTTTTAAGATTATCAACAGTTCGCTTCCCGTTGAATCGCACATTAAGGCGGTCATCGAATAACTCTCCCGTTAAATTTATCCTTTTTTACCTGTTGCATACTATACTGTCTGTTTTACACCGCTTGCATACTATACTGCCTGTTTTACTTTTTTTGCCGAGCCGCCTTTCTCATCGACCGAGGTGTTGTCCGAGCCGTTTTTAGTCATATCCGATTTATGCTCTTCCGTATTCTTTTCGGCGGTTTCATCGGTAGCATTATTGTCCGATATGCAACAGCCGTCCTGTCCCTCGTCGGGATTTTGCATTTCGGGCGACACTAAAAAGGCTTTATCCTCGCTCTTTTTTGTCTTGACGTATCTGTTTAAAAAGCTTTCGGGCAGTTTAATCTCAAACTTCCTTTTAGTGCTTGCGCCCGTTATCGTAACGAAGATCGCCTCACGCTCGATATCGTCGAGTTTGTTCCATTCTACGATAGTTATGCCGCCCTCGGAAATCGTTTCGGCAACGCCCGTTTCGTAGAGTTCGTCAAACGATTCTATCCTATACATATCGAGGTGATTGACAACGTATTTTTTGCCCTTATATTGGTTGAGCACCGTAAACGTGGGACTTGTGACGTCCTCTTTTACACCGAGTTTTTTGACGAGATATGACGTAAACGTCGTTTTGCCTGCGCCGAGGTCGCCTCTTAAAATTATGACGTCCTTATCTTTAAGACACCTTGCCATCTGGCGTGCGATTCTTGCCGTGCCTTTAAGATTTTTGACGTATAAAACCTGCTCGGCTTTGGTTTTATCGAACGAATTTATCGTAGAATCGAATTCTTTTTTGAGTATAACAGATAATTGCTTATATAGCAAGAATGTCAATACCGATACAATTAAAAGCCTGAGTGCGTTAAACGGCAACACTCCGAGGAACAGATAGAAAACGTAAAAATTGTCAACGGTCACGCTCGGATATAACGTCTGGCACATACCGAGAATAGGTCCCCAATTTCCGCCGAACATAACCTCGACGTAAAAAGGAACGGCAACGGCATAATTCATAATCATGGCGGCAACTATGGAAACAAGACTGCCCACTACAAGCCCGATTACTGCGTGTTTTTTATCCTTCTTGCGCTTGTATATTAAAGTTGCCGTCAATACGAACGAAACGCCCACAACAATGTCGACAAGCTCGCCCACACAGCCCGTAGAGGTCATAGCCATTTTAAGGCAACACTTTATCACAATGATAACCGTGCCGCTTATCGGGCCCAACGCAAAACCGCCGATAATCGCAGGCAGGTCGGATATCTGCATCTCAAGAAACGACGGAAACATAAAAGGCAAGTTAAACTTGCAAAATGCGTAGAGCACGAAGGATATTGCAACAAGTATTGCAATTTTTGTTAAGTAAGCGGTTGAAATTTTTTTTGAAAACCTGTTCATCTCTCTTCCTTTCGGACGAAAAAAAAATCCCGCAAGGGGACTATACTTCTTCCATCCAGACTTTACTGTCGGTTTGGGAATTTCACCCAATCGGCCGCATAAGCGGTTCACGGACTATACCGTCGGTGAGGAATCACACCTCGCCCCGAAGTAACTTAAATATAACACCGCAAAAAATATATGTCAACGGATTAAAAAAAATAAATTTAAAATTTGCAAAAAATACAAAAAATCGGCGTCACGCAAAGTTATGCTTTGAGCCGATTTTATTCTGATAAATATACATTAAAAATCCATAGGCGCAAAAGGTCCTAAAAAGCCTTTACGAAAGATTTGAAGCCCCTATTCTTTCGGCACCGAGTTCGATATACCTCTTTGCCGCCTCTACCGTTCTTATTCCGCCGCTCGCTTTGACTTTTATCCTGCCCGCCGCGCACTTTACCATATAAGCTACTGCGTGCTCCGTCGCTCCCTCTCCCATAAATCCCGTGCTCGTCTTGATAAACGCCGCGCCTGCCTTGACAGCGAGTTCCGTCGCTAAAGCTATCTCGCTATCGGTGAGTTTCGCCGTTTCCAAAATAACTTTTACCGGCACTCCCGCATTTACCACCCCTTTGATGTCCTCTAAAACAAAATTTGTCAATCCGTCTTTGAGTGCACCCACGTTTATCACCATATCGAGTTCGTCCGCCCCGTCGCTGACGCAGACGGCGGCTTCCGCCGCTTTAATGGCAGGCACGTTCTGCCCGAGAGGAAATCCGATGACTGCGGCGACTTTTACGTCCGTGCCCGTAAGCTGTTTTTTGGCAAGCGATACGTAATAGGGATTTACGCAAACGCTGAAATATTTTTCTTCCCTTGCCTTTTGGCAGAGCTTTACTATATCTTCTTTTGTGGCTTCCTGTTTCAAATTCGTAAAATCGATATATTTTGCTATGTCCATAACTACCTCACAACGTCCACTATAAGTTTTGTTTTTTTGACTTTTTTAGGCCCTATCGTAAACGCCGATAAAATTTCATTGTCAAAGCTCGGCTTTTCGTTGCAATATAAAAGTGCCACACTCTCGCCCTTTTCTATTTTATCGCCCACTCTTTTTAATACTTTAAGCCCTACGGTATGATCGATTTTATCTTCAACGGCACGTCTTCCGCCGCCGATAGACATAACAAATCTGCCGAGTGCCCTTGTATCCACCTTTTCAAGATAACCTGCCTTTTGCGACTTGATTTCAACGCCGTAGTATTTTGCCTTTTTAAGCTCAAGAGATTTCGCCCCCTGACAGGTAAGCATCTGTTTAAATTTATTTAACGCCTCGCCGCTGATTATCTGACGCTCGAAAGCCTCTCCCGCCGATTTCATATCGTATTTTCCGCTTTGAAGCATTATTTCGACGGCAAGCGCTTTTGCGACTTCTTTCAATTCGTTCTGCTCGCCCGACAGCACTTCCGTCGCCCCTTGAATTTCAAGCGAATTTCCTATGTAGCGGTCAAGCGGCTCGTCCATACTCGTTATAACGGCGCTGACTTTCTTGCCGGACATTTTACCTATGTTAACCATCGTCTTTGCCAAAATTTTTGTCTGCTTTAAATTCTGCATAAGTGCGCCGTCCCCCGTCTTTACGTCAAGCACCAAAACGTCCGCCGATACGGCAAGTTTTTTGGACATAATCGACGAAGCTATAAGCGGCACGGAATCCACCGTTGCCGTAACGTCTCTTAAGGCATATAAGATTTTGTCGGCAGGACATATATTTTTTGTCTGACCGCAAACTGCGATGGATATATCGTTTACCTGCTTAATAAATGCGTCTTTATCGAGGTATACGTTTAATCCGTCAAACGACTCCAACTTGTCGAGAGTTCCGCCCGTAAAACCGAGTCCCCTGCCGCTCATTTTGGCGACTTTAAATCCCAGCGACGCCAAAACGGGCATTGTGACAAACGTTGTGGAATCTCCCACTCCGCCCGTGGAGTGCTTATCCACCGTCATTCCTTCCACGCCGCTGAAGTCAAAAGTTTCGCCGCTGTTTTTCATCGCCATAGTGAGATTGAACGTTTCCGAATCAGTCATTCCCTTTAGAACGACTGCCATCAAAAACGCGGACGTCTGATAATCCTTTATCTCGCCCGACACCACGCCGTTTACGAAATAATCTATCTCGTCTTTAGTTAAGGCTAAGCCTTTTTTCTTTTTTTCAATTATATCGAGTATATTCATAATCAAATCCATTTTTCCGCTTCGTCATAGTCTATGCCTTTAGCGATTTTCGCGTAAGCCACCGCTGAAAACGTAACCTTTACTTCCTTTACGTTGAGTCCTGCTTTTGCCTGCGATATTATTTCCTGTTTAATTTTTTCCCTTTCGCTTCTCAAAAAAATCGGTTCGGTGAGCACGGCGACGATTGCCTTGCCGTCTTTTGCCGCCACGGCATATTCAAGCACCTTTTCGACGTCGAGTTTGAAATCTTTTTGAATGTTAACGTATTCCATGATATGTCCTCCCGATTAAATGGTGGACATTTTTTTAAGAATTAGTCATAATCCGTTTTATCAAAACTCTTTACGGAAACAAAAAGCTTTACGGCTTATTGAGTGCGACAGTGCTTTTCAACCGATTGAAAAAACGGTAAAACTCAATGCTTTTTATTTCATACTGCAAATTTCAGTAAATATGACTTGTGATAAATCAGTCCTTGAAAAACTCGACGTTTTTACCGTCGCCTTCCGACCAAAGCTTTTCAAGATTATAAAACATTCTCGTTTGGTCGTTGAACACGTGCACCATGACCGAGCCGTAATCGATGACAGCCCATTTGCCGTCCCTCAATCCGTCGCTTCTTACGGGTGATACGTCATAATCCTTTTTAAGTTTTTCAATCAGAAGTTCCGCAAGCGACTTGACCTGAGTGGAACTTCTGCCCGTGCAAATTACAAAATAATCGAGTTCCGCCGTCTGTTCGCTTACTCTTATCGCCGTAATGTCTTGTCCTTTCTTTTCGGAAAGATATTCACAAATCGTGCTCTTTAATTGTTCTACAGTCATTTTTTCTCCAAGTATTTTATTTTTATAATTTTAAAGAATTACTATCCATATTATTTATAAAACAAAGCTGTCTATTTCATTATCGATAAAAAACTTTTCTCTTATTTTTCGGTTTCTCTTATGTCTTATTTTGCTTTTTTATATTATGTTTTATCCTGCTATATTTTCTATTTTAGTTATAGCTTTTTTTCAAAACGTATTTAATTACCGCTGTTGCGCTATCGACAATTCAAAGTATAATTTCCGCTATAGACAAGCCGTTATGTAAAAGCTATTAAAGAGGAAATTTAGCGTTTTTGATATAATAATCGAAAGCCTGCTGCGTGAGCGGATACATTCCACGCTTTTTCGATAAAACGTAAAAGTAGCTTGAAGCGAGGCAGGACCTGAAACCTATTTCAAAATCCGTCATAATGACCTTTAAAAGATTTTCAATGCAGGGTCTGTCCTCGCTGAGCATATCGGCGCAGTAAATAAGTTTTTCAAGCGTCGTCATATCCGCCTTGCCGGTCGTGTGATAATTTATGGCGGAAAGAATATCGATATCCTCTATGCCGAAATCTCTCTCGGCTTTCAGGCTTCCCAAAAACTGATGAAGCACGGGCGAGCCCACGGCATCGGACGGAACGTCGAATCCGTCAAGCGACAGCCTTTGCTTTGCGTTGTCATGCAAAAGCCCTGCCAAAAAAGCTTTGTTTAAATCTATATTTAAACGGTGATGTCTTGCTATTTCTACCGCGCGGTAGGCAACGGCTCTGCTATGAAAATACAAGTCGTCCGACTGATAGCTTTTTAATTGATTTAAAACGGAATCATATTTATTAAATCTATCCTTTATAAGCTCTATTCCATCAACGTCGGCGTCAAGCTTCAAATTTAGCCTTAACCTTAAAAGCGAGCTGGATATTTCGGAACCGACATAGTTTATCTTGATAATTTTTGCTCCGTATTTATTTTGAAGATAATCTATTTTTTGGTCAAGCCCGACATATCCCTCTCTGCCACATACGACAAGCGTGGCAAGCGGGAAGAGAAGTTCGGGCTTATGCCACGTTTCTATATTAATAAGGCTGTCGCCTCCGATAAGATAATACAGCTCACCCGCGTATTTTTCTTTTAAGGCGGCGACTACCTCGACAGCGTAGTTACTGTCGCCCCGCCTTTTTTCGATATCGTCGACGATATAATTTATACCGCTTTTTTTAAAGAGCTTGTCTATAAGCAATACTCTCGTATCGAAATCTATGACGCTGTCGTCTTTGTGCGGAGGATTAAACGTAGGCACAATGACAACTCTGTCAAAATTGACCGCTTTTGATGCTTCAAGCAAAATATTTAAATGTTCACGGTGCGGAGGATCGAAAGCTCCCCCGAAAATTAAAGTTTTCATATATAAAGTATAATACATATAACTATTTTGAGCAATCTATAAGTTTATTTTTTTAAAAAAAGTCAACAATCAAGCTATGGCAAAGAAAATTGATTTTGTAGCAATATTTTTTATCTCTTATACGCTTCTTTTCGTGCTTTTCAGAAATTATCTGCATTCGTTCCTGCCCGCCTTTTTCGTGGCTGGAGTGTGTTCGCTCACTTTGATTATATCGATATACGTTTTCAGTGCGAAAAAACGACCCTACTCATACGACAGGCTTTTAAAAGAATTTATAAAAAGGCCGGGATTTGCCATTTCGCTTGTAAGCAAGTGCCTTAAAAATCCGTCGCTTATAAGAGGTGAAAACTATATAGCCAACGACAACGCCGTCATATTTTTTATGTATAAAATTTCTCCGCTGTCACCCGCAGATTTGCTTTCCGTCATAAACGTTACAAAGTCGCTGGGTTTAAACAAGGTGTTTATAGCTACAAAAGCAATCGACAGAAAAGCTTATTCTCTGCTTGACGACGAAAAAATCAAACTTGCAATAATTCCCATATCCGCAGTTTTTAAATTTCTAAAAAAAGAAAACGCTCTGCCCGAGCTTGCCAAAACAAAGACCAAGCTCAATCTGATTGCGCTCTTTTCCACCTTTTTGGACAGACAGAATATGCGCTTTTATCTCTTTTCAGGCACGATTTTGATTGCTCTGTCCTTTATCACTCCGCTGACAACCTATTACATTCTTTGCGGCTCTCTTTCATACTTTATGGCACTGCTATGTCTTTCGCCGCTAGGCAAAGGAAACTTTAAAAAAGAAAAAGTTTTCGACGCTTTTAAAGAAAACAAGCAAATATCAATCGACGAATTACTTGAAAAAGAAAATAAAGTTTGATATTGACTTTATATGCTTTTCGTCATAAAATCATATTAACTTATCAAAATTATAAGGAGTGATTTTATGAATCTCAAAGGAACAAAAACAGAAAAGAATTTGCTTGCGGCTTTTGCAGGCGAATCGCAAGCGAGGAACAAATATACCTATTTTGCCTCGGTAGCGAAAAAGGAAGGATACGAACAGATTGCTTCTATCTTTGAACAAACTGCCGCAAACGAAAAAGAACACGCAAAACTGTGGTTTAAAATGCTCGGCGAATTAGGCAATACACCGCAAAATCTTCTTAAAGCCGCCGAAGGTGAAAACTATGAGTGGACGGATATGTATGAAAGCTTCGCTAAAGACGCCGAGGCAGAAGGATTTGATGCCCTCGCCAAACAATTCCGCGCCGTAGCGGCAATCGAAAAAGAGCACGAAGAAAGATACCGTGCGCTTCTCAAAAACGTTGAAACAAACAAGGTGTTCGCTAAAGACGAAGAAAAAGTTTGGGTATGCCGCAACTGCGGACACGTCCTCAAAGGAAAGGAAGCCCCCGAGGTCTGCCCCGTATGCTATCATCCGCAAGCATACTTTGAACTTAAAAGCGAAAACTATTAAAATTACATTTAATTTTTAGCTTTAAAGCGATAAATTATCTAAAAAAATTCGTTGCCAAAGCAGCGAATTTTTTATTTTTTAAAAATTTTAGCAATATTATTTGATTTACTCTATCCACTCGAATTCTATATCGCCGATAATTACGGTATCACCCTCAACCATTCCCGCTTTCTTTAATGCGGAAACTACGCCCCTGTCTTTCAAGTTCTTTTGGAAAAATGCAAACGACTCGGGAGAAGAAAGCGAAATCGACTGAATAAAGAAATCGACAAGACCGCCCTCTACGATATAGGTTCCCTTGTCGAGCTTCGACACGGTAAATTTTTGATTGTAGTCTTTTTCGAGCGAATATCTTTCCTCGTCTTCGAGTCTCGACGGTTTGGGAATAGTTTTAAGTTTCTCGTAAATCGCCGACAAAAGTTCTGTGAGTCCTTCATTCAGAAGAGAACAGACGGGGTAAACTTTTTGACCTGTCGCTTTTTCAAAATCTTTAAGCTTACTGTCATCGTCGAGCAAATCGACTTTGGACGCACACACAATCTGCGGAATATCTTTTATTCTCGTGCCGTATTTGTTAAGTTCCTCGTTTATTTTTTTATAGTCGTCAAGCGGATTGCGGTTTTCGCTTCCCGATATATCTACAAGATGAACAATGAGCCTGACTCTTTCTATATGTCTTAAAAAGTGATGACCGAGTCCCGCTCCCTCGCTTGCTCCCTCGATAAGTCCCGGAATATCCGCTATGACGAAATCTTCGTCGAAAACTCTCGCCACGCCGAGGTTGGGCGTGAGCGTGGTAAAGTGATAATTGGCTATCTTAGGCTTTGCCGAGGTGAGCACGGACAAAAGCGTGGATTTACCAACGTTGGGAAAACCGACGAGACCTACGTCCGCTATGGTTTTTAATTCGAGTATGATTTGATGTTGCTCCGTCTTCTCACCGTGCTGACTGAAAGACGGCGCCTTTCTCTTGCTGTTCTTGAAATGATTGTTGCCCTTTCCGCCTCTTCCGCCTTTAAGCACGGTCACGCTTTCGCCGTCCTCGAGAAGGTCGGCGATAACCTTTCCCGTTTCGCTGTCCTTTATGACAGTGCCTTGAGGCACTTTGATAACTAAATCCTGTCCTGTCTTGCCCTTGCAGTTCTTGGGAGCGCCTCCCTCGCCGTTTTGAGCAAAAAAATGCTTTTTGAATTTAAAATCTATAAGAGTGTTAATGCCCTTGTCGCAAGTGAAAATAATGCTTCCGCCGTCGCCGCCGTCGCCGCCATCCGGACCGCCCTCCGGAACAAAAGGCTCTCTTCTGAAGGTTACAGCTCCGTCGCCGCCCTTGCCCGACTTAATATATATTTTGGCTCTGTCTACGAACATAATGGAAACCTCCTTTGCAAAAAAAGACCCTGTGCAAACTATGTACAGGGTCTAAAAATCTAATTAAGCTTCTTTCGGATAAACGCTGACCTGTTTTCTGGTCTTGTCTTTTCTTTCAAACTTAACTGCTCCGTCGATCTTTGCGAACAAAGTATCATCTCCGCCGATGCCAACATTGTTACCAGGGTGGAACTTCGTTCCTCTCTGTCTTACAAGAATGCTGCCTGCGCTTACGAACTGACCGTCGCCAGCCTTCAGTCCAAGTCGTTTGGACTCGGAATCACGACCGTTCTTAGAGCTACCTACACCTTTTTTACTTGCCATAAAAAGTACCTCCTAACCGTATAAGATAAATTACTTTAATGCTGCTTCAATAGCTTCGATGATTACAGCCTTAGTAGCTTTTTCGTCGATAGCGATATTGTTTTCTTTAGCAAAAGCAATTAATTCGTCTTTCTTCATGGAAGCGGAAACCTTCTTAGCAGGTTTTGCTTCAGCTTTTTCTTCAACTACAGCCTTTTCAGCCTTAGGAGCTGCTGCCTTCTTAGGCGCTGCACCTGTTAAGCTTTCGATCTTAACCATTGTGTATGGCTGTCTGTGACCCTGTTTCTTTCTGTAGTCTTTCTTAGCCTTGTACTTGAAGATAATAACCTTCTGACCTTTTCCGTTTTCTACTACTGTACCTGTTACAGCAGCATCAAGGTAAGGAGTTCCAACTTTAACATCCTTGCCTTCTCCTAATACGAGTACCTTATCGAAAGTAACCGCCTGACCTGCTTCAACGTTTAATTTCTCAACAGTGATAACGTCGCCTTCCTGTACTCTGTACTGTTTTCCACCAGTTTCAATTACTGCGTACATTAATATTTATCCTCCTCTATCCAGTCTCGCCATTGCGGGTGTCCAAACCAAATCCGGAACTTACTTACCCGGTCTGCGCGGCTCAACTCAGTTATAATATCACCTAAATGGCTAAAAGTCAAGCTTTTTTGAAAAAAAGCTTGACTTTTCAATGTTTTTGTTCATTATAAACTGTAAATTACTCCTCTATCACAACGCCGTCTTCATCAACAAACAAATCCATGATTGCGGAAATGTCTTCTTCCGGAATTTCCGGCTCTTTCTCCTGTTTGCCGTCATTCTTAATCTGATCAAGAAGCTGTCCTTCGAGCTTATCCATAATCTCAGGGTGTTCTTTGAGATATACTTTAACATTCTCTCTTCCCTGTCCGATTCGATTGCCTTCAAAGCTGTACCAGGAGCCTGCTTTCTCGATAAGTTTGGCATCAACCGCACAGTCGAGAATATCTCCGGCCTTGGAGATTCCTTCTCCGTACATAATATCAAATTCAGCCTGTTTGAATGGAGGCGCAACCTTGTTCTTTACCACCTTAACTCTGGTTCGGTTGCCGATGACTCCGTCGCCTGCCTTGATGCTCTCGATTCTTCTTACGTCAAGACGCATGGAAGAATAGAACTTAAGTGCTCTTCCGCCAGTCGTAACTTCAGGATTGCCGAACATGACGCCGACTTTCTCTCTGAGCTGGTTGATAAATATAACACAAGTGTTGGACTTGTTGACCGTACCCGTAATCTTTCTCAATGCCTGAGACATCAGTCTTGCCTGTAAACCCACATGGGAATCACCCATTTCACCTTGAATTTCCGCCTTAGGCACAAGTGCAGCCACGGAGTCGATTACGACAACGTCAAGTGCACCGCTTCGTACGAGCATATCACAGATTTCGAGAGCCTGTTCACCGGTATCCGGCTGCGAAACGATGAGTTCACCGACATCAACGCCAAGGTTCTTCGCATATACGGGGTCAAGTGCATGTTCTGCATCGATAAATGCGGCCTTGCCGCCCGCCTTCTGCGTTTCTGCTATAATATGTAATGTAAGGGTCGTTTTACCGGAAGATTCCGGTCCGAAAATCTCAACAATTCTTCCCTTCGGTACGCCGCCGATTCCGGTTGCAATATCAAGGCTTATCGATCCGGTTGAAATTGCACCGATGTTCATGTGTGCGGTATCGTCACCGAGTTTCATAATCGAACCCTTGCCGAACTGTTTCTGTATCTGCGCCATTGCGGCTTCTAAAGCTTTATCTTTCTCGCTCATTGTGTTGTTTACACTCATTTTCTGTCCCTCCGAAAATAGAACATCTGTTCTTCTTGTTCTTATCTTATACTATTTTGTTCTTCAGGTCAAGTACTTTTTTAAAATTTATATGGTATTTATTTACATAATATAACGCATTCTGCCCGCTGTCAAGCAAAATGCGCCATACCCTGCTTTTTATTTGAACAAATCGTCAATACTGCAGCCAATTACATCTTCTATCTCGTCAAGCAGATGCTGCATCTTCGCTTTGTTCTCCATGATTGTATCAAAATCGAGGATGCCGTGTTTCCTTGCTTTTTCAATGATGTAATCGAAACGTTTGTCAATTCCGACATAAGTGTCTTCTTTCACAAGACGGTCTCCCAGACATATGATATCCGACTCCGTAATCGTATCCACCGGATTATATTCACCCGGATTCATATGCATCTTCACAATGGCAGCCTCGTCGTAATATCCCATTTCGTTAAGCCTTTCGGCCATAACATCCCAATGTCTTTCCATGGTTCTTGCTGCGTCGTGAGCAAGTCCCGCACCGTTTATGAGAGCGAGGTCAAGATGAAATCCGTGTGCATTGAGAGCTTTCGCGATTCTGACTCCGCAGTCTGCTACAGCTGCACAATGTCTTCTGACATGTTCCGGCGTTTCATATTCCTTATAAATTTCATTTACAATTTCCGGCGTAATTCTTTTGTGTTTAATGCGCTTGTAAATTTCGTTAAGCATTACAAGAAGCATATAATTTCGGTTGTATTTTCGTGAAACATTGCGGTGTTTTGTCTTCACCACATCGGTTTTTCCCTCATAACAAATGCCGATGTATGCAAGTCCTGCAGGCCTTGCCTCATCGATGTCGTCAGGACCTGCAATCCCGGTTATCGAAATGCAAAGTTCAGAACCCGTCTTTTCCCGCAGTCCTTCTGCCATCTCCCTTGCAACTTCAGGACTTTCAGCCGTGTATTTCTCCAAAGTCTCGCGCTTTACACCCAGCTCCTCCATTTTTGCATTCCATGAATAGGTTGCGATTCCCCGGTCAAACACTTTCGATATTCCCGGAATGTCCGTAAGTGACTTTGCAAGGAGCCCCCCTGTGCAGGACTCACAGCAGGAAATCGTGATTCCTTTCGCAAGGAGGATTTTGCCGACAACGTCGATAAGTTCTTCATCATTTGTACTGTAAATATAATCGCCGATACTCTCCTTCACTTTGGAAAGCATTTCCTCAACTGCCGCTTTTGCTTCCTCGAGCGTTTTTCTTTTTGATGTTATGCGGAGAGAACACTCGCCTTCCTTTGCGTAGGTTGCAATCGTAGGATCTGTCTGGCCGTCTATCAGCGGCAGGAGCTTTGTCTCCATGGTTGATTCCCCCAGTGCAAACGTCCGCACGATTCTGTAATAGATTACGCTGTCCTGCTTGGCAACAAGACGCGGTTTCAGCTGCTCTTCCCACATGAGCGTCATTTCTCTCGGCGGTCCCGGAAGGGCTGCAATCATCTTGCCGTTTTTTTCGAGCAGGAATCCCGGTGCCGTCCCCCCGAGATTGTCAAGGATTTCGGCATGCTTAGGAAAATACGACTGCTTCGTGTTGTTTTCGGTCCAATTGTACCCTGCACGGCTGAAAGTCGTTTTCAGCCAGCACAACACATCTTTGTGACATACAAGTTCTTCCTCGAAATACTCCGAAATGATTTCCTTTGTCAAATCATCCTGAGTAGGTCCAAGTCCTCCTGTCGTAATAATCAAATCGCAGTCTCTGTATGCCAAAGCAATCAACTCTTTCAGCCTCTGCGGATTGTCTCCCACGGTATAGTGATACATGACATCATAACCAATGTCCTGAAGCTGCTGCGAAAGAAAAGCCGCATTTGTATTTACAACCTGCCCGAATAAAATTTCGGTTCCCACTGTCAAAATTGCTGTTTTCATTACTGTCTGAACACCTCTTTGTTCTTAATCACATATTCGGCACCGGAGTATACAGTCATTACAAGGCTCGCCCAAAGGAACGCATACGTTACATAATAATAAACGGTATAGATCATGTGCGCGCTGATACCCGAAAGTGCCGGCAGAAGCAAAAGCATCGGCACCGCAATCATCTGAAGAACGGTTTTGATTTTTCCGCTCATGCCCGCAGCGATTACAATTCCTTCGGACGCGGCCACCGTACGCATTCCCGCAACAGTGAACTCTCTTGCCAAAATGATGATGAGCATCCAGCCCGGTACATAGTCCGGAATCAAAAGGCAGAATGCCGAGTAAACAAGTATCTTATCCGCAAGCGGATCCATGATTTTTCCGAAATTGGTTACAAGATTATACTTTCTGGCGATTTTGCCGTCAAGCATATCCGTAAGTGACGCAGCGATAAAAATCACAAAAGCCGCAATGTGATATCCAAGCATGTAGAATGCGATGAAAAAAGGCACCGCAATCACTCTTGCAACTGTCAATTTGTTAGGTAAATTCATACTGTTATACCTCCGTACCAACTAAATCATAGTCAAATGCATCCTCTATAAGGACATCTACGAAATCCCCTGCATTGAGCTGCCTATGTGAAGTGAATAAAACGGAATTGTCAATTTCGGGAGCATCAAACTCTGTTCTTCCGATGTAACTTCCGTCTTCATCGCGCTCTTCAACAAGAACTTTAAAGGTTTTTCCGATTTTTTCTTTGTTCGATTCAAGTGAAATTTCAAGCTGTGCGCGCATAATGCCGGTCAGCCGTTCCTCTTTTATTTCCTCGTCAATCTGATCCTGCATCTCTCCGGCAACTGTGTTTTCTTCCTGCGAATACGCAAACACGCCTAACCGTGCAAAACGCATTTCTTCGACAAATTCAAGAAGTTTCTCGTAATCCTCGTCGGTTTCACCCGGAAATCCGACGATAAGCGTCGTTCGGATGTGAATATCCGGAATTCGTGCTTTAAGCCTTGCAATCGTATTTCGGATTGAATCTTCTGTGGATCTTCGCAGCATCGCTTTCAGCACATCATCCGACGAATGCTGAATTGGTATATCAATGTATTTACAGATCTTCGGTTCTTCTGCCATGACTTCGATCAGTTCATCCGTTATCCGGTCTTCGTAGCAATACATAAGTCGAATCCATTCAATACCGTCAATTCGGCACAGTTTTTTGAGAAGTTCCGGAAGCATATATTCTCCGTACAGATCGACACCGTAATTGGTAACATCCTGTGCAATGAGAATCAGTTCCTTGCAGCCTGCTGCCGCAAGCTGTTTGGTTTCCTCCAAAATATCTTCGATAGTTTTGCTTCTGTATCCTCCGCGGATCGAAGGAATTACGCAATATGCACATCGGTTATTGCATCCTTCGGCTATTTTTACGGTTGACGAAAAACAATTATCGTCAAGCTTCCTGTACATTCTCGGCAAAACATCCGCATACGAATTTGTAATGTGTTTTGAACGGCTGTCCAGTGTTTTCAATATTTCCGGGAGTCTTTCATATTCGTTTACACCTAGGAAGCAATCAACTTCCGGCATTTCTTCAAATAATTCGTTTCCGTATCTCTGCGAAAGGCAGCCCGAAACAATTATCTTTTTGCCCGCTTCTTTATATGCACAATAGTCAAAAATGCATTCGATGGATTCTTTCTTTGCGTCGTTGATAAAGCCGCATGTGTTAATTATAATCGCATCCGCATTCTCTGGGTCTTGAACCGTTTCATATCCGGCTCCCTCAAGAAATCCCTTTGCGGTCTGCGTATCGTTAAAGTTCTTCGGGCACCCGAGTGTATCAATAAATACTTTCATATTTTACTTATCCTCTGTATCTGAATTTATATCATTTTCAAGCTGTGCAAGTTCCTCCTGCGTCATCAGAACCTGTCTCGGACGGCTTCCGTCCTGAGGTCCTATGATCCCCCTTGCTTCCATCATATCTACGATTCTGGCAGCTCTGTTATAGCCGATTCGGAAGCGTCTTTGTAACATGGAAACAGAAGCCTGACCACTGTTTACCACAAGGTCAATCGCATCCGGAAGGAGTTCATCCGTGTCATCGGCACCTTCCTGAACATTGCTTCGCTCTATTTTGCTCAAAACATCTTCGTTATACTCTGTTTTGTCAACCTGCCCCTTGACAAATTCGATCACCTTGTGCACTTCGGTATCGGAAACAAATGTGCCTTGAACTCTTATCGGCTTGCCCATTCCCATAGGGTTAAAGAGCATGTCTCCCTTTCCGACAAGCTTTTCGGCACCCTGCATGTCAAGGATTGTTCTTGAGTCAACCTGTGAGGAAACCGCAAAAGCAATTCTTGAAGGAATGTTTGCCTTGATTACTCCCGTTATTACGTCAACGGACGGTCTCTGCGTTGCAACGATTAAATGCATTCCCGCAGCACGCGCCATTTGCGCCAGACGGCAGATTGATTCTTCGATTTGGGACGGAGCAGCCATCATTAAATCGGCAAGCTCGTCAATAATGATAACGACCTGAGGCATTACCCTGTCTTTTTCGTCATTGGCAATCACAAACTCGTTGTAGGATTCAAGGTCTCTTACGCCCTCTTCTGCAAACTTTTTGTATCTGTCCGTCATTTCAGCCACAGCCCAGTTAAGCGCGGCAGCAGCCTTGGACGGGTCGGTTACAACCGGAATCATAAGGTGCGGAATTCCGTTGTAATTTCCGAGTTCCACAACTTTCGGGTCTATGAGAATCAGTTTTACCTCATCCGGATTTGCCTTATAGATAAAGCTCGTGATAATGCTGTTTATGCACACCGATTTTCCGGAGCCGGTCGAACCTGCGATGAGAAGATGCGGCATTGCCTTTAAATCGGCGACAATTGCGTCCCCGCTTATGTCTTTTCCGACTGCGAATGTAATCTTTGACTTGCTGCGCTTAAATGCATCCGAGTCAATGATTTCGCGCAGTCTTACCATTGTAACGGATTCATTCTCGACTTCAATTCCGACCGCAGCTTTTCCCGGTATCGGGGCTTCAATACGAATGGATTTTGCTTCGAGATTAAGTGCAATATCATCTGCAAGTCTTACGATGCTGCTGACCTTGACGCCTACCGCCGGCTGAATCTCGTATCTTGTTACCGTCGGTCCCTGCATCACCTGCACCACTCTGGCATCCACATGGAAATTCCGGAGCGTTTCTTCGAGCTTCAGAGCCTTTTCCTGCAAAAGTCCCGTCGGCGTTCTGCCGCTTGCGGTTGGCTTTTCCAAAAGGCTTATTGGCGGTTTCTTGTATTTTTCAGGAGTCTGCGACTTGTTGATTTCCGCGGACGAAAGCATTGCTTCCTTCGCCTCTTTGTTGGAAATCTTCTGAACCGGCTCAGCTGCCGGAGTGGTATTTAATCCCATACTTCCGGTCGAAGCAGCCGGTGTCGCTGC
>ERZ779737.27-NODE-27-length-147230-cov-28.541906_pt1 | contig 147230 bp, 158 predicted proteins | sample MGYA00511889_ERZ779737 | MGnify/ENA primary metagenome ERZ779737 (study PRJEB29588, sample SAMEA2163575) | human gut metagenome | biome: human gut; feature: human-associated habitat; material: faeces | place: Denmark | collected 2008/2010 ...
CTCGTTGCGGGACTTAACCCAACATCTCACGACACGAGCTGACGACAGCCATGCAGCACCTGTGTCCAGATTCCCTTGCGGGCACTCCCGAATCTCTTCAGGATTCCTGGCATGTCAAGGCTAGGTAAGGTTTTTCGCGTTGCATCGAATTAATCCACATCATCCACCGCTTGTGCGGGTCCCCGTCAATTCCTTTGAGTTTTAATCTTGCGACCGTACTCCCCAGGCGGAATGCTTATCGCGTTAACTGCGTCACCGGCTTTTGCCGACAACTAGCATTCATCGTTTACAGCATGGACTACCAGGGTATCTAATCCTGTTTGATCCCCATGCTTTCGTGCCTCAGCGTCAGTTGACAGCCAGATACTCGCCTTCGCCACTGGTGTTCTACCCAATATCTACGAATTTCACCTCTACACTGGGTATTCCAATATCCTCTCTGTCACTCCAGATCTATAGTTATAATGGCAATTCCTAAGTTGAGCTCAGGTATTTCACCACTATCTTACAAATCCGCCTACACACCCTTTACGCCCAGTAATTCCGAACAACGCTTGCCCCCTTCGTATTACCGCGGCTGCTGGCACGAAGTTTGCCGGGGCTTCTTTAGATGGTACCGTCATCATCGTCCCATCCGAAAGAGCTTTACAATTCGAAAACCTTCTTCACTCACGCGGCATGGCTGGGTCAGAGTTTCCTCCATTGCCCAATATTCCTCACTGCTGCCTCCCGTAGGAGTCTGGACCGTGTCTCAGTTCCAGTGTGGGGGACCAACCTCTCAGTTCCCCTAGACATCGTCGCCACGGTGGGCCGTTACCCCGCCGTCCAGCTAATGTCACGCGAGCCAATCCGTATCCGACGTATCTTTATCCTCTGGAAGATGCCTCCCTAAGGACCCATGGAGTATTAGTCCGGATTTCTCCGGGTTATCCTCCTGATACGGGCATGTTGCTCACGCGTTACGCACCCTTGCGCCGGTCGCCGCCATAAGTATTGCTACCTACGCGCTGCCCCTCGACTTGCATGTGTTAAGCCTGCCGCTAGCGTTCATCCTGAGCCAGGATCAAACTCTTCATTGTATATGTTTTTATACTCTTAGCTTGTCCTGTATCACCTTAATTTCAAAGAAACTAACGCTACTCTTTTCTTGGTACTTTGCTTGTACTTGTTCTTCAATATTTCAATCAACTTTTGGGCTTCCGTGTCACACTCTCACTCTCTCGTCATTCAGTCTTCATCGTGTTTCCTTTTCGAAAGCGGGTGCAAAGATATGGCGACTTTTTTAATCCTCCAAATTTTTTTGCAACTTTTTTTTAAAAATTTTTTAATAAAATTTTAAAGTGCTTGATAATCAGGATAATTTATCTCCATCTTTTTTTGCCCACTCAAAATCAAGAATAGCCATATTCTCGGAAGCCGACACCACTATGGCCACTCCATACTTTTTCTTCCACCGCCTGACGATGGAACTGAACATCCCCTTGGTGAGGTAAGCCTCCACAAGAGGATTGACGGTAAGGTGGAAGGATTTCACACCTTTCTCCTTTACATAGAACGCCAGCTGCCTCTCGATATTCTCATCTATAAGTATACTGGACGTTATCTTCCCTGTACCGCCGCATGCCGGACATGTCTCCGTGGTCTCGATTTCTGTAGCAGGACGCACCCTCTGGCGGGTGATCTGCATCAGTCCGAATTTCGTCAGCGGAAGAATATTGTGCTTGGCCCTGTCTGAAGCCATAAGCTCCTGCATCTTCTTATGAAGGGCATTCTTATGCTCACCCAGGTCCATATCTATGAAATCTACTATAATAATACCGCCCATGTCCCGGAGCTTGAGCTGACGGGCTATCTCCTCGGCAGCTACACAGTTGACATCAAAGGCATTCTGTTCCTGGTCCTTTCCTGTCTTCACCCTCGTTCCGCTATTGACGTCCACCACATGCATGGCCTCGGTGTGCTCTATGACCAGATAGGCACCCTGGCGCATGGGAACGACCTTCCCGAACGAGGACTTGATCTGCCGCGTCACATCGAAATGGTCCATTATAGGCTCATGGGCCTTATATAGCTTGACTATCTTCTCATGATCCGGCAGAATAGTTGAAATATATTCGCGGACCTCGTGATAAACAGCCTCGTCGTTCACATAGATATTTGTGAACGTGTCATTTAACAGATCCCTGAGGATCGTAGTAGTCTTACTGTTCTCCTTGAAGAGAAGCTGCGGCATCTTCCTGGTCGCCATCTTGGGCCAGGACTCCTCCCACTTGCGGATCAGAAGGCGGAGCTCCGCATCCAGGACTGCGGCATTCTTACCCTCGGCTGCAGTACGGATGATGGCACCGTAATTTGTCGGCAGTATGCTGTAGAGCAGGCGCTCGAGACGCTTTTTCTCCTCCTTGGAGGATATTTTCTGCGATACGCTTATCTTGTCTCCGAAGGGAAGCAGGACTAAGTTGCGTCCTGCAATTGAAATCTCTCCGGTAAGCCGCGAGCCTTTGGTTGAAATAGGCTCCTTTACAATCTGAACTACTATCGGCTGACCCGGCTTGAGCACGTTCTCTATCTTCCCTTCTTTCTCCAGGATATGACTGATATCAACTGAAGAATAAAACTGTTTGAAATCCCTGTTGGGATTGATCTGCTTGACAAAATTGTCGAATGCCTTAAAATTCAGGCCGAGATCCAGATAATGGACGAAAGCGTCTTTCTTGTCACCTATGTCCACGAAAGCCGCATTCAGGGTTGGAATGAGTTTCTTGACCTTTCCCAGATACACATCTCTCAACGAAAAAGCTCTCTCGGCATTGTCCTCCTTATTGAGTTCCACCAGCCGGTGGTCTTCGAGAAGAGCTATCACAGTCTCCTTTAGTCTAACATCTATTATCAGGTTTCTTTCCATCGCAATTTAAAAAAAAATCTAAAGCGGTTCATCAACGCTTTAGATTTAAGTAGCTGAGAATGGCCGCTATCTCTTCTTATGTCTGTTCTTGCGCAGGCGTTTCTTACGCTTGTGCGTAGCCATTTTATGTCTTTTTCTCTTCTTTCCGCTAGGCATAGCTTTAATTATTTATTAATATTGGTCTTAACTAAGTTCAGGAATGTTTTGGAAGGCTTGAAGGCAGGGATATAGTGCTCGGGAATCACTATGGTCTTCTGCTTCGAAATATTGCGGGCTGTCTTCTGCGCGCGTTTCTTAGCAGTGAAGCTGCCGAAACCGCGGAGATACACGCTGTTATCCTTTGAAACAGAATCCTTGACTGTCTCCATAAAAGCTTCTACTACCTTCTGTACGTTGAGTTTTTCAAGTCCTGTAGCTTTGGCTACCTCATTTACGATATCAGCTTTAGTCATTTCTGTATTATATTAATGTTACTAATAATCACTTGCGCGAAATTCAGATTGCAAAAGTATTCTTATTTTCGACATTTACAAAATATTATTGCACTTTTTTACATATTTTTTTTGGCACAATCATTGACAATAACAACTTCTGCCGGACGCACACGGCGTATGCTGCCGTAACCTGCCAAAATGACATAAAACACAGCGTCCGGCTGACACAACAAAGAGGAAAGACAATTATGAAACAGAGAATAGAAGATTTATTCAGTCCCGCATCCGGAGATGTGAATATAGTACCGGTTGTAAGCATCGACACCGTCCAGAAGCTGGATGTGAGCGAGCTTCCGGACGTACTGCCAGTACTTGCCCTCCGCAACGCAGTTCTTTTCCCCTCCACGGTCACCCCTATTTCCATTGGAAGGGAGAAGTCCATAAAACTCGTCAGAGACGTATACAAATCCAGCAAGATACTCGCCGCCATCTCCCAACGGGACATCAACGTGGAGGATCCATCGCTGATAGACCTATATAATATAGGTACACTGGCCCGCATAATCAAGATAATAGAGATGCCGGACGGCACCGTAACAGCCATTCTCCAGGGTCTGAAGCGCCTGCGTCCCATAGAGCAGACCGCCTCGGAGCCCTACATGTTCGCCAGAATCAAGTATCTGGAAGACACCTTGCCTAAGAAAAACGACAAGGAGATGGGCTCTCTGACTGGCTCCATCAAGGACCTTGCCCTGCACATCATCAAGCTGTCCCCTCACCTGCCGGCAGAAGCATCGTTCGCCATCAAGAATATTGAGGGTGACGAGTTCCTGATCAACTTCATAGCTTCCAGCATTGAATTCGAAGACCCCATGGAGAAGATAAAGTTGCTGGAGGAAGGGAACCTGAAGATAAGAGCAATGAAGCTCGTGGAGATGCTGAACCGCCAGATAGAGATACTGAAGCTGAAGGACGACATACAGCGCAAGGTCCGCTCCGAGATGGACCAGCAGCAGAGGGAGTACTATCTGAACAACCAGCTGCGCACCATTCAGGAAGAGCTCGGCATGGACGAGGCCCAGGATATCGACGAGCTGCGCCAGAAGGCCAAGAATAAAAAATGGCCCGAGTCAGTAGCCAAGACCTTCGAGAGCGAGGTACGCAAGCTGGAGAGGTCCAATCCCAACTCCCCCGACTACAATATCCAGTACCAGTACATCCAGTTCATCCTGGACCTGCCCTGGGGCGAGATGACCAAGGATAATCTCGACCTCAAGCATGCCCAGAAAGTCCTGGACAAGGATCATTTCGGCCTGGAGACAGTCAAGGAGAGAATCATCGAGTACCTCGCCGTGCTCAAGCTCAAGGGCGACATGAAGTCCCCCATCATCTGCCTCTACGGTCCTCCGGGAGTCGGCAAGACATCCCTGGGCAAATCCATAGCCAAGGCTCTGGGGCGCAAATACCAGCGCATCTCCCTCGGAGGCCTTCACGACGAGTCTGAGATAAGGGGCCACCGCAGGACCTACATCGGCGCTATGCCGGGACGTATCCTTCAGAGCATCAACCGCGCCGGCAGCTCCAACCCGGTAATCGTCCTCGACGAGATAGACAAGGTCAGCCAGGACTACAAGGGAGACCCCTCCTATGCCCTGCTGGAAGTGCTGGATCCTGAACAGAACAACGCCTTCCACGACAACTACCTCGACATTGACTACGACCTCTCTAAGGTGCTTTTCATCACCACGGCCAACAACATCAGCACCATCCACCCCGCCCTGCGCGACCGTATGGAGATGATATCCGTATCGGGATATCTGGCCGAGGAGAAGGTAAGCATCGCACAGGGATACCTGATTCCCAAACAGCTCGAGGCCCACGGCCTCAAGAAGAGCCAGGTACGCTTCCTGAAGGGCTCCGTCGAGAAGATCATCGACGAGTACACCCGCGAGTCCGGAGTCAGGGGACTGGACCGGCAGATTGCCAAGATAGCCCGTATCTCCGCCCGCAAGATAGCCACCGGCGAGACCGCGAAAGTCAGCGTCACACCCGAGGCCGTCTCGGAGTTCCTCGGCCTTCCGACCAACTTCCACGACCTTCAGAAGGGCAATGAGGCCCCCGGCGTGGTCACAGGTCTGGCCTGGACGGAAAACGGCGGTGAAATCCTCTTCATCGAATGCTCCGTAAGCGAGGGCAAAGGCGTTCTCTCCTCGACCGGTAACCTGGGAGACGTGATGAAGGAATCGGCGACCATAGCCTTCCAGTACATCAAGGCCCATCCGGACCTGATCGGCCTGACCACCGAGGAGATAATGAAGCACGATATCCACATCCATGTTCCGGAAGGAGCCATTCCCAAGGACGGTCCCTCGGCGGGCATCACCATGGTCAGCGCCATGGCCTCCGCTCTGTCAGGGAAAATGGTCCGGAGCGGCATCGCCATGACAGGCGAGATGACCCTCCGCGGCAAGGTCCTGCCTGTCGGAGGCATAAAGGAAAAAATCCTCGCTGCCAAACGCGCAGGCATCCACACCATCATCCTCTCAAGACAGAACGAAAAGGATATCAAGGATATCAAGCCCATATACATCGAAGGCCTGGACTTCATCTACGTGGACAACATATCCGAGGTTCTAAAATACATCTTCAGTTAAAGGACAATGGAAGTCAGGATAGAAGAATCGTGGAAAGCGGTGCTTCGGGAAGAGTTCGGCAAGGACTATTTCGCCCGAATCGCCGCTTTTCTGCATCAGGAGAAGCGGGAGGGAAAGACCATATACCCCCCGGGGCCTCTTATTTTCAACGCATTTCAGCTAACTCCCTTTGACAAGGTGAAAGTGGTTATACTGGGCCAGGACCCCTACCATGGTCCGGGCCAGGCCCACGGCCTGTCATTCTCCGTACAGGACGGTGTCGCCCTGCCGCCATCCCTTCAGAACATATACAAGGAAATAGCCGCCGATACCGGGACTATACCCCCTGCCAGCGGTAATCTGGAGCGATGGGCCCGCCAGGGAGTATTTCTCCTCAATTCAGTTCTGACCGTCAGGGCAGGTTCGCCAACTTCCCACAGCAGCATAGGCTGGCAGACTTTCACCGATGCGGTTATCAAGACCATCTCAGACCGCAAGGAGTGCGTTGTATTCATGTTGTGGGGCAATTACGCGCGCAGCAAGAAACCTCTGATAGACAGCAACAAGCATTTAATCCTGGAGGCTGCCCACCCATCTCCCCTGGCCCGCGGGGCCTTTTTCGGCTGCCGTCATTTTTCCAAAGCCAACAATTTCCTCATAGCCTCCGGACAGACTCCTATTGCCTGGTAAGTGATTTTTTCTTACTTTTGACAGATTTAAATTAAGACACTGAACATGAATATAGCTGTTGTCGGCAGCGGATACGTCGGCCTGGTATCCGGTACATGTTTCGCCGAGATGGGCGCTAACGTATGGTGTGTGGATGTCGACACCCATAAAATAGAAAATCTGAAGAAAGGTATCCTGCCCATCTACGAGGACGGCCTGCAGAATCTGCTGGACAAGAATGTGGCCGACGGCAGACTGCATTTCGCAACATCGCTCCGGGAATGTATCGACATGGTGGAGATAGTTTTCATTGCTGTCGGGACCCCTCCCAACGAAGACGGTTCCGCGGATGTGTCCCACGTAATGGATGTCGCTGCAGAATTCGGAAGATGCATATCCAGATACACACTGCTGGTCATGAAAAGTACAGTGCCGGTAGGCACATGCTTCAAGGTCCGGGATGCTGTCCGCAATGAACTTAAGGCCAGGGGGGCCGACATCCCCTTCGACATAGCCTCCAATCCGGAATTTCTCAAGGAAGGCGTTGCCATCAAGGACTTCATGACTCCTGACAGGGTCGTCATAGGCATTGAAAGCTACCGGGCCAAAGCCCTCATCTCCTCTCTCTACCGGCCCTTTCTGCTCAACAACTACCGGGTAATATTCATGGACATACTTTCTGCAGAGATGACCAAATACGCTTCCAACGCCATGCTGGCCACCAGAATCAGTTTCATGAACGAGCTGGCCCGTCTCTGCGAACTGACAGGAGCCGATGTCAGCAAAGTACGCACAGGTATGGCTGCAGACAGCCGGATAGGCTCAAAGTTCCTGTATCCCGGATGCGGATACGGCGGCTCATGCTTTCCCAAGGACGTGAAGGCCCTGGCTGGCACAGCGGCAGCCTACGGCTACAGGATGAAAATCATCAGCGCGGTTGAAGAAGTCAATCTCGAGCAGAAAAGAACCGTATTCGAGAAACTTAAGGAAGCTTTCGGCGGATCTCTGAAAGGCAGGACCATAGCTCTTTGGGGACTGGCGTTCAAGCCCAGTACTGACGACATGAGGGAGGCCCCCTCCATTATCACCGTTTCCCTGCTCAGGGAGGAAGGTGCCAATATCAGGGTATTCGATCCGGCGGCAATGCAGACTGCCCGCAATATATTCGGAGACACCGTCACCTATTGCAGCGACATGTACGATGCTGCCGCAGGAGCTGATGCTGCCGCGCTCCTGACCGAATGGAAACAATTCCGGATACCGGACTGGGACAGACTGAGAGACATCATGAAAGGCCGTGTCCTGATAGACGGAAGGAATATCTACAACCCGGAGGAGCCGCTGTCAGCAGGGTTCGACTACTACTGCATAGGTCGGTCTCATGAAAGTATAAGCAGACGGTAGAGCCCTTCAAACAGGGATATCAGGCCAAGCACCATAATCACGACACCTGCCACACGGTTAATCATAATCAACTGGCGCAGACGCAGTTTGTTCCGGAATAGGTTGATGGATGTCGACAGGACATGCCACCACAGGGCAGCACCGGCGAACACCCCCATAAGAGTAACCGCTATCCTCTCCAGAGGCTCAGCCTCTGAACGGCTTATACCGATAAAAGCAAAGAGGCCCAGCATGAGAAAGAATGCTCCGGGGTTGCTTATTGTCATCAGGACCGTAGAGATGAAATCCTGCCAGTAATGACGGTTGCCGGACTTCACCCTTCGGATCTGCTTGACAGGATTGGTCATGAAAAGCTTTACGCCGAAAACACCCACTATTATTCCACCGGCTATCATCACCAGATACCTGTAGTCCGAGAGAATCCGCTGGACATAGGAGATACTGAGGAGAGCCACGGCCGCGAATATAGTGTCCGATACAGCCGCTCCCAACCCTGTTATAAACCCGGAGTTACGTCCCTTGCTGAGAGTCCTCTGGATGCACAGCACCCCTATCGGTCCCAGCGGTACCGACGCACATACGCCTACGATGAATCCCTTGATCAGCTCCAGGAGCATGACGTTACTCTTTATTGTTCTCAGCCTCGTCCTGCTCCAGATAATACTCAAGCAGCACGCTAAGCACATCCGGGTTGATATCCTTGGCCTGGGTCTTTTTGTCCTGGTCCAGCAGGTATATTGCCGGCACATCCAGCAAGTCGTACTTATCGAACATACCTGAGGTACGCTTTCTGTCCCAGAGGTCAGTCCACCCTGCCCCATTGTCTTTCACAGACTTTTTCCAAGCCTTGTCCGTACCGGTGTAGACTGCGATGAAATGCACGTCTGAAGGGTCGTACTGACCGCACATCTTGACCAGCTCTTTGGTCACAGCACGGCACAGAGCACAGTCCAGACTGTAGAAATACAATACGGTGTATTTGGCCTGTACGTCGTAAATATGGAATTTTTTATTTTTCAACGTACGGAGTTCCAGATCTGTCACAGGTTTCCCCAGTGGATTACGGTAGAACATCAGCACTGCCAAGGCTGTCTGATCTATAAAATCGGAGGGCGAGTCGAAATCTGCCCGGATGACACTTCCGTGAGTCTCTCCGACATTGGTAAATGTCACTGTCTCCCACATCTCCGGCATACTTGCGATGTACTTGTTGGCCAGATAGGCGGCCCCCTGCTGGAGAGGATAGCTGGTACTGGTCTTCAGATACTGATATAGAGTATAGAACAGCTCGTGGAAGAACTCCGGATTATCCTTGGAATCCTGAAAGAAGGTATCTATTTCCTTGGTTATCAAAGTAGTATCCGACGTATTCGCCAGAGGTGAGAAAATCTGCTCGAATATTCTTTCGGTAGGATTGAGCTGGCTTTCCTGCACCTCGACCACCTGGCCCAGCGCTGTAGGAGTCAGGTCCCTGCCGATAATCACTCCATTGCGGTCAAGAAGGAAGAGCTTGGGCGTGCTCACCACCCCGTATTTCGTAACGAATCCCGAGGTCATGTCCGGATCCCAGAGATGCGTGACCTTCACGTTGGAAGGAAGGGAAAAAGGAGCTATCGCCCTGCGTATGTACTCCATCCAGCGGTCTCTGTCGTCCTGTGTATAGATCATGTACACAGAGAAATTGATGCCCGTACTGCTTCGCATCATATACTGCATGAGCGCCGGAGTCGTGCGTATACAGGAAGCACACTCGTCATCATAGAAATACAGCACTGTATAATCCTGATCTCCCGGCAGTATGTCCACCATAGCGCCCGCAGGATCCTGCAGTGTCAGTTCCGGAGCCTGCATACCTATGAGAGAATGTCGGTTGGCCTCGGCAAACAGCCTCATCTCGAGCATCTTCTCCTCATCAGGAAGAGTGTATCTGCCGTTGATGAAATATGTGTCGGCAATATATACCGCCACTTCGTCATAACCCATGATTTTTGAATTGCGGTAATAATTGTACATATAATACGCAATTCTGGCCGTCTCCTCAGGGCTCTTGCCTGTCCGGATGAATGCATCCGCACGACTGATGATGTCTGAAGGCTGCTGTCCGTCGAAAACACTCATCACCATATTTATATCCTCCTGGGTCAGTTCCTGACTCTGAGGAACGGCTGTCGTATCGGCCTGTGCAGCGGATGTAAGCGGTATAAACAGCAGAGCAGCCCCGAGAAGGGCCGCGAAAGTATGGCTGAATCTCATATTCTCTTGTCTAAATAATCCTCTATTCTAATATCTGAAGGCAGAAAAGGCGCCGCATCTCCCCCGTTTATTATCACATCCCTGACGACTGTGGAAGATATAAAGGAGTAGTTGTGGGAAGCCGGTATGAACACTGTCACAATCTCCGGATACATCTTCCTGTTGGCCTGGGCGATTACCGACTCCAGTTCAAAATCGGTGGTAGTCCTGAGTCCACGTATGATGAAGTCAGTTCCTTTGTCACGGCAGAGTTCCACAGTCAGCCCGGTATATGAAAGGACCTCGATATCCGCACCCTCCGCAACAAGAGGACGCACGGCATCCCTGATAAGACGGACCCGGGTGTCCGGAGATAGAAATCCCTGTTTCAAATGGTTGTATCCCACTGCTATGTATATCCTGTCGAACAGCTTCAGTGCTGACTGCAGGACATCCATGTGTCCAAGTGTGAACGGATCGAAGGATCCTGGAAAGATGGCGGCTTTCTTATTCATTTTACAAATATAGTCTAATTTTCCCCATGTTTTTTATTTTTGCAGCTTAATTTCATTTTCATCCAATATGAGATTCTTTAAAACTATTTTACTTGCATCGGCATGCGTCATGGCCCTCGCCGGCTGCAGGAAAGAAATGCCGCAGATGCAGAACCCAAGAACGGAGGTCTACATCACCAACTGGACACAGCTCTTCGAATCGTTCTGGAACGGCATGAACTACAACTATGTATTCTGGGATATAGACCCTACTGACTGGGATGCGGTTTACGATGAATACCACCCCCGGTTTGAAGAACTTGCCGACTACGGATTTGAAGACCAAAGCATCAACGAGTCAGCCTCCAAAATGTTCGGGGAGATAACCAAAGACCTTATTGACGGGCATCTCAGAATCAGCCTGAACGTACCGGAGAGTGATACGGTATACGAATATACGCCTCAGCAAGACAGAGTAAGTATGCGCCAGGGGTACGTTGAAAGGGGGACTATGATCTACCAATGCGTAGCTCCGATGATCAACCGGATGGACAGCAATGGCCGGTTCGACCTTCAGGAAGAAGGCAGTTCATACTCTTCCCTGACCAAGGGCCTGGACCAGAACAACGGGTGCATTATGGCCACAGGCATCCTGGACCAGGACATCGTGTACCTGTACATGTCCGCCTTCAATATGTACCAGCATTACCAGGTCGAGAATGACCCTATCGCAAAAGTTATAGACGAATACCACAGCTTTCTGGACAGCTATTCCGACGTGAAGGGCGTGATTATCGACCTGAGAGGCAACACCGGCGGCAGTCTGGCCGACCTTTCCCTGCTGATGGGCAAGCTCGTTTCAGAACGTACAATGTTCTGCTACACCCGTGACAAGAACGGCATAGGACGCTATGACTATACCCCCTGGATACCCGAATACATCGCCCCGTCCGACCACGTAAGGGATCTGGACGTGCCGATAGTCGCATTGGTGGACATGAACTCGATAAGCATGGCCGAATTCACGACACTCCTCATAAAGGAACTGCCCTACGGATGTGTAATAGGAGAAAGGACATGGGGCGGCATAGGTTCGATAAGTGCTTCCAACTCAGCCTTCGACCAGTTCCTGGGCGGGTACTTCAGTAATGACAGAATGATAGTCTACACCACCAAGAATCTGGCGATGGACGTTCATGGAGTCATCCACGAGGGGACAGGTATAGAACCGGACATCCAGGTAGATACCGATACTGAAAAAATGATTGCCGGAAATGACCCGCAACTGGAGAGAGCCATCGAATATATTCATACAGGAAAATAACTTACAATCTCTGACATCATGAAGAAAACGATAATATTATCCATACTGGCAATGACCGCACTCGGCAGCATGACGGCGTCGGCACAATGGCGTGCGGGTATTCAGGCCGGCTATACCCACAGCTGGCTATACACGGAAAACGGATATTTCTACAGCCGCACATACGAGCCGCTGGGAGGATTCTCCATCAGCGCTCCGGTACAGTACGGGTTCGAGGACTGGTTCGCGCTTCAGGCCGAAGTGTCCTACATACAGAAGAACTACAGAATGCAGCGCACAGGCTTCTTCTCTCCTCTGTACGAGAACATGACCAACCACTACCTGTCCGTCCCTGTATTCGCCCATTTCTCATTCGGAGGTGACGACCTCAGAGGCTTTCTCAATGCCGGATTCTACGCCGGAGGATGGCTGGCATCCAACCGTAAGGGCACGGCACAGACCTCCTTCGGATACAACTATGACGCTACTGTCCTCGGGGATGTCTCAGACCTGACGGAACTTTACCACTACGACGGGAAATACGCATTCAACTCCACGAGGGACAATCGTTTCGAAGCAGGAGCAATGATCGGCATAGGCCTCCAGTACGAAATCAACGACCTGCTTACCGTTCTGGCCGAGTGCCGCTACTACTATAGCCTCACCGACATGCAGAAAAACTACATGAGGATGCAGGTTCCCCGCTACCTGAACACCTTGCTCTTCCAGGTAGGAATCCTATTCACCATCGATGACTGATTTAGGGCCCCATCTCCACAAAAAAAGCCGCCCCGGAGCATCGCGACCAGCTCCCTTTCCTGAGGAAAGGGCGGGGGGATAGGGTCAGAACAGGTGCGGACATCTGTCCGCCCATCTCCACAAAAAAAGCCGCAAGAGCGGCTTTTTTTGTGGAGATGGGCGGACTCGAACCGCCGTCCAAACACAGCACCCGAGTGCTTTCTACATACTTATTCTGCCATTGGTTTTCGGGAAGCAGCTGCGGACAGACGCGCCACTGAATCCTTATCCCCTGAAACTTGAGCCGCCTTAAGGGAGTCAACGGCCGCATCCAGCTTTAATGATACCCCGTATGCCGAACATAGCAGGCGGAAAGCCCGGCGGGATACTCGTCGCTATCGCCCTTGGCGACCGCGATTAAGGTAGTAAACCCGGTTTACTACGCAGCGAGTGCATAGTTGTTGTTGCCAGTTATGGCTTTGTAACCTTGATAACGGGGTGGGTCACCTGCCCCGGTATGCTTACAGTCCGATGTCTTGTGCTGTCAAAACCAAAACATCCCCATTTGCGGCTGCAAAGATAAGCAAAATTATACAATATCAAGCTTTTTTCAGCGTAGGATATGCTATTCTTTCGTGATAGACCTGTTCCAGACGCTCCTTGAACATCCTTTTTACTATCTCTACCTCCTTAATCGAAATATCGGCCTCCACCAGCTGTGAATCTGACAGACGCTTGCTGATAATGGACTCCACCAGATTCGATATACTCTCCGGCGTGTAGTCCTTGAGTGAGCGTGATGCCGCCTCCACTGCATCGGCCATCAGCACAATGACCTGTTCCTTTGTCGTAGGAAGCTCCCCATGATACATGAACGGCTCCCGGTTCTCAGGATCTCCTCCCGCATTGCAGTACTGGGCATAGAAATAGAAGGTCACAGTCTTGGCATGATGCGTACGGATGAAGTCTATCACCACTTCCGGGAGCTTGTGCTTACGGGCTATCTCCACCCCGTCGTCCACGTGGCGTATGATCTGCTGGGCGCTTTCTTCCGGAGAGAGGCCCTTGTGATAATTGAAGCCGGCGGGAGCATTCTCAACGAAACACTGGGGATTGTTCATCTTTCCTATATCATGATACAGAGCCCCTACCCTGGTAAGAATCATATCCGCTCCTATCTCACGGGCTGCCTCGGACGCCAGATTGGATACCTGAAGCGAGTGTTGGAACGTACCCGGGGCCTTCTGTGCCAATTCTCTCAACAGCTTGTTGTTAGTGTCTGAAAGATCTATAAGACGGAAATGCGATACCAACGAGAAGACTCTCTCGAATATGAAAGCAACAGGATATGCGGCTATCACCAGCAGCGAGTTGACTGCTATGCTGAATATGTCCTTAGGGTCGAACAGAGTCAGCGTTCCGTCTCCGGACAACTGAAATCCTATGTATACCAAGGACATCCCGATAAAGATGAAAAGGGAATTGAGGAACTGAGCCCACCCCTTGTTGAAATATTTGAAGGAAACTATCGCGATAATCCCACCGGTAAGGTTCATCATGTACAGCTCTACGCCGCCGTCCACCTGGAACAGCAGGGGAAGCAGCATCACCGTATATATGGGAAAGACATACCTGCGCTTGAAGAATATCATCAGGTAAATGGCGAATACCGGATACGGCACGATGTACAGGTTGCTTACATCGAAACGGTGCACAATCATCGTCAGCACGCCAAGCAGGACGTACAGGGTAAGAATAAAATACAGTGTCCTGCGCTGCTGGATAATCTCCTTGCGGGTAAAATATATGACAGCGAAAAGTGAGGCTACGATCAGCAGGCAGAGGATGAAATGACCTGTCCTCAGGCCAAGCAGGGACTCAGCGTAACCGTAACTGAGCTCATACTCCCGCTTGAACGAATCCAGCATCTGCTCTATCTCCGTCGTTACTATCTCGCCCTGGGAAACGATAAGCTGACCTGCATAGACCATCCCCTTAGTAGGAGAAATGTAGTCTACAGCCTCCTTATGGAACAAGTCTGTCCTGGCCTGGTCGAAAACTAGATTGGGAACAATATAGTCTCCTATCTTATAGGCACTGTATACCGAATCGGGACTGTAGGACGGAAAGCTTATGGACAGATAGTACTTTATGTAATCCTCCGCCTTCTCCCTGGTGTACACTTCGGATACTGGGACCTCCTGCGCCCTCTTGTCTCTCTGTATGACAATTGTACCTCCTGTGGATATCTCTTCCATATCCGGAAGAATACCCACTGAATACATGTTGTAGAGGGATTCAACGATAAAGTACAGGAGATGATTGTTCACGCTGTCATTTCCCGGCATCCTCCTCAGGCGCTGTACCTGGACATTGGCAACAGCATTGTCATACTCGAAATAAGGCAGGACCCTGGAGGCCTTTTCCTCTTTCTCAGCCAGAAGTTCCTGCTCAGTCTTAAGTATGGGGAAATCTATCGGTGACAGCAGGGTCTCATAGACCCACGGCCGCCCCGACTGATAACTGTACTTGAATTTACCCTCCTCGGGGAAAAGCAGTACGGAGACTACCAGTACGACGAGGAGGGATAAATAGATTTTGGGATCCTTCAGGAACTGCTTGCTGTCCTTCACCATACCTTAGAGGATAGCCCTGTCCTGAATATTGTCGCCGTCATATTCTCCCGCATCGAGTTTCTTTTTAGCCTCGGAGAATGCGTTGAGAGTGTACTCTACATCTTCCAGAGAGTGAGCGGCGGTAGGAATGATCCTGAACATGATCACACCCTTAGGCACCACAGGGTATACAACCACAGAACAGAACAGGTTATAGTTCTCCCTGAGATCCACCAGCATGTTGGTTGCCTGAGGTACAGTACCGTGAATGAAGACAGGAGTTACGCAGGCCTGGGCGAGTCCGATGTCGAAACCTCTCTCCCTGAAGCCGTTCTGCAGGGCACGGGTGACTGTCCAGAGTTTCTCGCGGAGACGGTCTCCCTCGGGGCCGCGGATAATCTCGAGTCTCTTCAGACAGCCCTCAACAATAGGCATGGGAAGTGACTTGGCATAAATCTGCGAACGGAGGTTATAGCGGAGATAGTTGATAATGGACTTGGGACCTGCGACGAAACCGCCGATAATGGCCATTGACTTGGCATATGCACCGATGTACAGATCGATACCGTCCATCACTCCGAAATGTTCGGAAGTTCCACGTCCGTGAGGGCCCATAACACCGAAACCATGGGCATCGTCGATGAGTATACGGAAATTGTACTTCTTCTTGAGAGCCACTATCTGGTCCAGGATGCCGAGAGCTCCGGTCATGCCGTACACACCCTCAGTAATCAGCAGCACACCGCCGCCGGTCTCCTCGCATACCTTTAATGCACGCTGGATGGTTCTCTCGCACTTTTCGATATCGTTATGAGGATATACCATCCTCTTGCCCATGTGCAGACGGCAGCCGTCGATAAGGCACGCGTGGGCCTCTGAGTCATATACGATAACATCGTGGCGGGTAAGGAGGGCATCGATAGTGGAGACGATTCCCTGATAACCGAAATTGAACAGGAAAGCATCCTCCTTCTGCTCGAACTCAGCCAGTTCCCTCTCAAGCCTCTCGTGCAGGGATGTCTGGCCGGACATCATCCTCGAGCCCATGGGATAAGCCAGTCCCCAGCGGGCTGCGGCCTCGGCATCCACCTTTCTGATCTCCGGATGATTTGCCAGTCCAAGGTAGTTGTTGAGACTCCAGCAGAGGACCTCATGCCCATTGAACCTCATCCTCGGAGCGATCTCGCCCTCGAGCTTAGGGAAGGTGAAATATCCGTGACCTCTTGCGCGGTACTGTCCCAGAGGACCTCCCTCGTCTTTGTTTATTCTCTCAAAAATATCCATAATCGGTATAATTTAAAATGATTTATGCGTCTATTTTAGCGTATTTCGCGTTCATTTCGATGAATTCCCGACGAGGAGGCACCTCATCGCCCATGAGCATGGAAAAGATACGGTCGGCCTCGGCGGCATTGTCTATGGTCACCTGACGAAGCAGTCTGGTGGCAGGGTCCATTGTAGTCTCCTTCAACTGCTCCGCATTCATCTCTCCCAGACCTTTGTAGCGCTGAACATATATGCTGCCCTCATTGCCCTTGCCTATCTCTGCGATGGCTGCGATACGTTCCTCCTCGGTCCAGCAGTACTTTTCCTCCTTGCCCTTCTTGCTCTTGACCTTATAAAGAGGAGGCGCGGCGATATAGACATAGCCGTTCTTTATCATGTCGGGCATATAGCGGAAGAAGAACGTCAGGATAAGTGTTGCAATGTGTGCTCCGTCGACATCGGCATCCGTCATGATGATGACCTTGTGGTAACGGAGCTTGTCCAGATTGGCGGCTTTCGAGTCCTCCTCCGTTCCAATTGTCACGCCAAGGGCAGTGTATATGTTGCGGATGGTCTCGCTCTCCAGCACTTTATGTTCCATGGCCTTCTCTACGTTCAATATCTTACCGCGCAGGGGCAGAATCGCCTGATAGGTACGGTCGCGGCCTGTCTTGGCCGTACCGCCGGCGGAGTCTCCCTCGACAAGGAAGAGCTCGCATTTCTCCGGATCGCGGTTCGAGCAGTCGGCCAGTTTGCCGGGCAGTCCGGCTCCTGACATAACGGTCTTGCGCTGCACCAGCTCGCGGGCCTTCCTGGCCGCATGACGGGCAGTAGCTGCAAGGATCACTTTATCTATGATGTTCTTTGCATCCTTGGGATTCTCTTCGAGATATGTCTCAAGGGCAGCCTTTGTAGCTTGGGAAACTGCGGCATCCACTTCACTGTTGCCGAGTTTTGTCTTGGTCTGTCCCTCGAACTGAGGCTCGGCCACCTTCACCGATATGACGGCCGTCAGGCCCTCGCGGAAGTCGGAGGCGTCCAGGTCAAATTTCAATTTGGAGAGATATCCGTTCTTCTCGGCGTAGGCCTTGAGTGTGGATGTAAGTCCCCTGCGGAAGCCGGTAAGATGCGTTCCGCCCTCTATGGTATTGATGTTGTTGACGTAGGAATGAATATTCTCCGAGAAACCGGTATTGTACTGCATGGCTATCTCGATAGGGATGCCTGTCTTGTCTGTTTCCAGGGAGATAGGCTTGTCAGTGAGCTTTTCACGGGTTCCGTCCAGATACTGCACGAACTCAACCAATCCGTGCTCGGAGTAGAACTCCTGACGCACAGGCTCGTGCTCCACTTCCTCCATAGTCTCACCCTCCTGAGCCTGAGGCTTCCTCTCGTCTATAAGTGTCAGATGAATACCCTTGTTGAGATATGCCAGCTCGCGCAGCCTGGTGGCCAGTACGGAGGCATCGTATACAGTGGTCATCCTGAATATCTCTCCGTCAGGAGTGAATGTAATGGTGGTTCCAGTGTCATCGCACTCTCCGACCACCTTCACCGGATACTGCGGCACGCCGCGACTGTATTCCTGTACGAAGATCTTGCCTTCGCGGTGCACCTCGGCCTTCAGATATGAGGAGAGGGCGTTCACGCAGGAGACACCCACACCGTGCAGACCGCCGGATACCTTATAGCTGTCCTTGCTGAACTTACCTCCGGCATGAAGGACTGTCAGCACTACCTCAAGGGCCGAGCGGCCCTCTTTCTCGTGGATTCCTGTAGGGATACCGCGTCCGTCATCCTTGACGCGGATGGAATTGTCAGGCAGAATTGTTACTTCGATATTCCTGCAGAAGCCAGCAAGGGCCTCGTCGATGGAATTGTCCACCACCTCGTAGACCAGATGGTGCAGACCCCTTGGTCCTATGTCCCCGATATACATCGAAGGACGCTTCCGGACCGCCTCGAGTCCCTCCAATACTTGAATACTGTCCGCAGAATACTCTCTTTCCGCTTCGATCATTTCTTTATCTGTCATCGTGGTTCTAAAATTATATAACGGACAAAGATACGAAAAATTCTTACAACTTCAGGCAAATGCCAGCCCCAATATTGATTCCAGGCTCAATGTAGTTGAGAGAATACTGTATCTTACTGTTTGCCAAATTATTACCTTCTACAAAAACCATCATGCGGGTATTTACGGCATAGGAAATCCGCAGCCCGACATCCACAAAGGCCGGCACACGATAGACAGAAGCTTCCGTATAGGGCACTGCAGCCCATCCCGTTGTGGATGTGCGGAAATAACAATCAGCCCGTATAAATAGGCGCTGCCTGAGATTATACTCCAGGATTGCGTCCACATCAAATGCAGGAGTCATCAGAGCCGCATCCCTATTGGAGAAACCGCGGTAATTGAATTCAGCCTGCGCCCAAAACGCAGGAGACTGCCACTTGAGCATTCCCGACACTGTCAGTATATGCGAATCATTCAGGCTCACTGTCTGATACCAGGACTGATACTGCTGCATAGCCATAAAAGACAAGTAATTACGCGACATCGTGTAATTTACGCCAAGACTGTAAGAAAAGCGGTCACGGACCTGTCCGTTCAGTCCCAGTTCTGCTGAGACCGGTACTGCAGACTGATACTGTGCCCTGCTGTTGTCCATCCACGGATTGACGGCGTACAGATCATAGCGGGTATACAGCCTGTTGTCTCCTGAAAGCTTGAGATAGAGCCACAATGCATTTCTGGCCGCTTCGAATCTGACAGAAGCGTCAGGGTATATCAGAAAACCATTCCCGCTGCGCTGTATATCAGCTCCATATACAGATGAGAATGCCAGTCCGGCACTCACTCTCCACCTGTCTCTATCCCAGCGGTACATGGGCGAGACCTTCCATATGCCGAAATTATAAAAGGTGCCGTTGAACCTTAGGTATATCTTATGCTCGCTCTTTATCGTTGCGCCCAGAGACACATCGGCATCAGCCAGATGCTCCCGTACGCCATGACGGTTGTTGAAGTACCTGTACGCCACGTTCAGGTCATAGTAAAACGCACTGGGATCAGGATTTGTGGAACGGACAGAGAGAGCGGCCCGCAGATGGTCGAACTTGTTGGAATACGTATTCCATATTTCACTATGTGAATGGCCTCCTGAAACAGGAGAGAGTGCATACATGCTGCCGGAATAGGCGGCGTTCAACTTAATCTCTCCCTTCTTCCAGCGATAGCCCATGAAGGCTCCGGCCTTATTTTTCATCCTGTCTCCCAGCACTTTCCTGCCGCTGTAGACAGCATTGCTTCCTGACAGTACGACCTGAGGTACATGGTCCCAGTATGAGTCATGATTGAAATAAACTCCCATGGAGAACCTCTCTCCCAGGCGGGGTGTGACATAGACATCTGCCGATGGCGTCCAAGGATAAGCCGCTGCGACTCTGGCATACAGCCATGGATACACCACCTTGCCCTCGGCAGCGGGACCGAGAGTCATCATCGGGGTGAATTCGTAGAGATCCTTATATGGACTGTAGAATGTGGAATAGTCGAAGTTCAGCTTGAAATTGAGCAGCGAGTCATCCACCGGAGCATCCAGGGGGGATTTCACCGTCCGGGCAATGCGTCCCTCGTAGTCCCTCTCCACCTCGACTGTGGAATTGATACCGTTCTGGGCGTAAACTGACGGCACCTGCAGAAAAACAGCCAGTGCCAGTCCGGACAAAGCCGATATTATGTTTCTCTGGACTCTGATCATTGTTCATTCATTTTATCAAGTCGTGCCAGCCTCATAGCCACCTGCTCCAGAACATCATCCTTGGGCCCCTGCGGTTCATAACCGTCCCGTACGCTCTCAAATGTAGCCCTGGCCTGGTTCCACTCCTCCCTCTCGGCGAAAGAGTCTCCAAGCACTATGAAACTCTTTGCCAACCAGTAAGTCTGGTTGGTCTGGGAATCGGAGAATGCGTAGACAAGATTCTCCACCTCCTCAAAATTGCCAGCGTCATATGTATCCTGAATCACCAGATAGGCAGCCTCGGCCCCCCGGCAGGTAAAACTGTCTGCTGACAGGCTGCGCAATAACGGCAGTGCCTCGTCTCTGCGTCCCAGGGCGAGATAAGATTTAGCCATTATATACTCTGCCTCCGTACGGTCCTCATCGCTCACTCCGGAGGAAGACTCCACCCTGGCGGCGGCCTCGAGAGCCGAGAGATATTTCTCGTTCATGTAGTACGAGCGCATGACGCCCATCATCGCGACGTATCTGTTGTTCTCCAGCCGCGCGATTTCATAAAGCGACTCATAAGCCGACACGGCCCTGTCGTAATGCTCCAGCCCGTAACAAATCTCTGCATAATGCAGGGTCGAGAGCTCTACAAATGAACCGCTGCCCTTGTCCATCACCTCAGAGTATGCCTCTGCTGCAGCCTCCTTACGGTCCAGGGCTGAAAGGGACTCTCCGAGGTAAAAATATGCCAGCGGAGTCTTCTGTCCGTCAGGATACTGGGCGATGAATGAGCGCAGGGATTTCTCAGCAGCAGCATAGTCTCCGGACAGGAAAATCTGTTCGGCAGCGTTGAATATCATAAGTTCCTTTTCATCCGCTGTCTTGGTTCCGGACAGACCGGTCCGCTCCAGATAAGCGAAATATTCCTCGGGCTTGTTGAGCGTCATGTATAAGCTCTCTATCACGGCCAGGGCGTTCTCCGTATCCTCTGACAAAGGCATATCCTCCACTATCCGTGTCAGGCAGGACAGCGCCCGGTCATATTCTCCCTCATTGGAATACAGCATTCCAAGCTCCAGCAGGGCCTTACCATTATACACCGGATCCGCAACCTCATCAAGCAGGTATCTGAAACAGCGCTCAGCCTTGTCATTCATTCCCCTCTGCACATAGGTCCTGCCGAGCTCATACACAGCAGTGGAATAGACCGGCGCATCTATACGCCTGTCCATAACCGTCTCCAGTATCTTCATCTTCTTTTCCAGATCCGGGAGCAGACCGCAGGCAACCGCGCACTGATACGCCGCATAGATTACCTGATCATCCTGATAATCCACCATGGCCACCTCCTCATATACGGAGGAAGCCTTGGCATAGTCCTTAAGCATGAAGAACGAATCCCCAACCCTGAGCTTGGCTTCAATTATCAGATCCATGTCGGTACCATGACACTCCAGAAAACGGTAGAACCACTCTATAGCCCTCTGATAGTCCTCTTTGGCAAAATAGTTGTACCCCTGACCGTAAAGCATCAGGGGATATTCCTTGAAAGAGCGGAAAGCGCTGTTGCCGGCAAGATAGTCATTGATCTTCACGGCCTCGTCCACCTTCCCAGAGCGATAGTACGCCTCCGCCAGCCAGAAACGGGTCAGAAGCCCCAGAGCCGAGTTGTACGACGAGTGATTGAGCGCTATCCTGAAATCTACAGCCGCTCCGCCGTAAGCCCCCCTGTCGAAGAGTTCCATTCCCCTCAAAAATGCGGCCTTCTGGAGATTCATGTCCATTTCCGGGGTCAGCCGGCGGATGCTGTTGAGAGCATTGATGGCCGACTTGTACTTCTTCTCAAGAAGGTAGGAGGTGGCTATATATGAATATATCTCGTCAGAACGTCCGGAGTCGGGGTAGGTCTCCAGATAATCCTGAAAAGGCACGATGTCAGAATTGAGGTCAAATGCCAGCTTGGCATAATTGAAGAAGGACTCCTCCCTTATTCCGGCATCGAACCTCAAGTCTGCGGCTTTTTTATAATATGTCATGGCCGCGTGCTTGTTCTTCAGTTTCAGATATGAGTTGGCCATATGCATATAGGCGCTTTGAGACAGGGAGTCGTCGGGCGCGCCGGTAACTGCCTTGGTGAAGGCATCCACCGCTGTCCTGTATGACTCGAGCGAATAGGATATGATACCGAGATAGTAATTGTCCTTTCTGGAAATATCCGCACCCGAAGAAGAATAGCTCTCGAACCACTCTTTGGCCTCTTCCGGACTGCCAAGCCGGTAATATGCCTGCGACGCCATCCTGGCCACCTTGGCCTTCATATCCCCTTCCACCAGCTGCTTTATCCTGGAGCTGTTGTCCGCCACGTATCTGTAATCCCCGAGCATGAGTTTAGACTCAAGGATATAATACTCGCAATAAGCGCCATAATGAGCATCGTTCCGGATAGAGGAAAGAAGTTTGACCGCTCTCTTAAAATCATTGTCCGTATAGGCGATATATCCTCTGTAATACACCGATGCCGTGGTATAAGGAGTGTGGCTCCCTTTCAGCAGAAGGTCGAAACCGTTCCGCGCCTCGGCCAACTGCCCGGCCCTGAGCTGACAGAATGAGCGCTGGAAAAGAAACTTCGTCTTGTCTTTGCGGGAGAGCAGCGGATACTCGACGGTCTCGAGTATCTCCAATGCTCCAGCATACTCCTTCCTGTCAAAATAATAACCGGCATACATCAGTAGTACGCCCATATAATCAGGGGCATATCGGTATTTATCCCTATACTCGTCCATGAGGGCATCCACGTTAGGGCTGCCGAGCCTTATATCACAGACTATACGGTATGTCGCCAGTTCCGTTTCTACTGACGCCGGCACGGAACACTGCCGGAAAATATCATCTATCCCGGCCCTGGCAGCCTGATACATGTCATTGCCGTAGAGTTCTCTCACCCTCTCCAGCCTGCGGCCGAAATCCTTCTCTCCCTGAGGAACTTCTTGGGAAAGAGCGCACCAGCACAGAGGAAGAGTGACGGCCAAAACCGTGATAAACCTTTTCAAGACCATTTTACTCTATTTGGGGCAAATGTAAGAATAATTTGCCTATCTTTGTAAGACAAATAACTCTTTCATGGAAGAAAACACAGAGCGTCCCATCATATTCTTCGAGCATACGGATATATGCGCCAGCGGCAATCTGGTCATATCCGACCTCAACATGAGCATCATGCCCGGTGAATTCGTATACATCATCGGCAAAGTGGGCAGCGGCAAGACCTCAATCATCCGGACCATCATAGGGGAAAACCCTGTGACTAAGGGCAATGCCATAGTCGGAGGTTTCAACCTAAGGAAACTGAAAAGCCGGCAGATTCCGTACCTGCGCCGTAAGATAGGAGTCGTGTTCCAGGACTTCCAGCTGCTGATGGAAAGGTCAGTGTACGAAAACCTCAGGTTTGTCCTCCGCGCCACCGGCTGGAAAGACCGCAGAAACATCGAAGACCGCATACACAAGGTACTGGACGCGGTAGGCATGGGACACAAAGCAAACAACATGCCTCATCAGCTCTCAGGAGGAGAGCAGCAGAGAATAGCTATCGCCCGGGCACTGCTCAACAGTCCTGAAATCATTCTGGCTGACGAACCTACCGGCAATCTGGACGGAGAGACAGCCGCACAGATCATGGACTTGCTCATAAGCATTAATAAAAAACGCGGCCCGGCGGTCATCATGGTAACACACAATCAGACCATTTTCCAGCAATATCCTGCCAGGACCTTTCTCTGCGAGAAACTTTCCTGCACGGAAATAGAGGACGAGTCGGACATCCAGCTGGACCTGTCCGAGTTCATCTAAAACTTGCCAAGAACAGATGCCCCGTCAACTTACGATAAAACAAAGATACTCCGCCATTCTCGGATGGTTCGCAGCCAACCGCCCGGCCGTCCGGTCCGAGCTTGACTTCCGGAACGGATATGAACTCATAGTCTCAGTCATCCTCTCGGCACAGTGCACCGACAAGCGGGTAAACATGGTCACTCCCGCCCTGTTCGGACGGTATCCTGATCCTGAATCCCTTGCCTCCGCATCTTTCGATGATGTCCTGGATCTTGTCCGTTCAGTGTCCTACCCCAACAGCAAGGCCCGCCACCTTATAGAAATGGCCAGGAAGCTGGTATCAGACTTCCACTCGGTAATACCCTCCGACATCGACAGCCTGATGACCCTGCCCGGGGTAGGCCGCAAGACTGCGAACGTAGTAGCCTCCATTCTCTACGACAAGCCTGTAATCGCCGTGGACACCCACGTGCTGAGGGTATCCAACCGCCTCGGCCTCTCCCACGGAAAGACTCCGGAGAAAGTCGAGGCCGACCTGGAGAGCCACATTCCCGTGGAACAGCGCGCCATTTCCCACCACTGGCTCATCCTCCACGGACGCTACACATGCACGGCACGGAATCCCAAGTGCGGGGAGTGCCCCCTTACACAGTGGTGCGAATATTATTCCGACAATAAGCAATGACCGACTGGCCCGGCATACTCTCCGATTACCGCTCCTACCTGCGCATCGAGAGGTCCCTCTCCCCCAACACCGTGACCTCCTACCTGAGCGACATCGCCAAGCTCCGGGATATGTATCCGGAACGCGGACCGGAGACCCTCGGCGGAGAAGACCTCTCCGCATTTCTCGCCTCGGAGGTGGAGCACGGCATATCCAAGCGGAGCCAATCGCGGATGGTCAGCGCTATTAAAAGTTTTTACGGATTCCTTGAAATAGAAGGACGGCTTTCAGGTCAGGACGGACGTAATCCCGCCGAAACCATTGACTCCCCAAAGCTCTCCCGCCACATACCCACCGTGCTCTCCGTCGAAGAGGTGGAGCGCATCCTGGAGTCGGTCGACCTGTCCACCCCCGAAGGACACCGCAACCGGGCCATCCTCGAGGTTCTCTACTCCTGCGGGCTGAGGGTCAGCGAGCTGGTGTCGCTGCGTATATCCGACCTGTTTCTGGAAGATTCCTTCATCAGGGTCATCGGCAAGGGGGACAAACAAAGGCTCGTACCCATAGCTGAGCCTGCCGCACGTGCCGTCCGGCAGTACCTTTCACAGACCCGCCGGGCATTTGCCTCGAAACGGGACGAAGACATAGTTTTCCTCAACAGGCGCGGCGGAAAGATGTCCCGCCAGATGGTCTTCCTGATCATCAAGCACCAATGCGGGATAGCCGGCATCACCAAGGAAATCTCACCGCACACATTCCGCCACTCCTTCGCCACCCACCTCGTCGAGAACGGAGCCGACCTCCGCGCCGTCCAGCAGATGCTCGGCCACGAGAGCATCCTCACCACCGAGATCTACACCCACATCGACTCACGCAAATGGCAGCGCACCATCCTCGACCATCATCCCCGCCGATAAAAACAAAAAAGCCGCAGCCTCAACAGCCACAGCTTCCGCGTGCATCATAAGGTGCGTCAGAATGGGTGAAATGCAAGGAGTTAAGGATCAGGGCGAAGGAGTTTACTTAGGTAAATGACTGAGCCATGAGCCGAAAACGACGCAGCAGTTTGCCCGTTATGACGCGCCGAAGAGTAGCCCCAACAGGACTCGAACCTGTATCTAAAGTTTAGGAAACTTATAATCCATTCTTGTAAATCAATCACTTGCGAGGTTTTTTAGCATTTTCGTAGAACTATTGTAGAACTTCTGCAATTTCTATGAAAAATCCCCTATCCACCCGAAAAGCGATAGAGGATTTATAATGCAACACCGATTTCGGATCGGATGGTGCAAAGATACGCATTTCCAACCAGATAAACAAGCCGTGCGAATTTCACAACTGGCACGGCTCAAAAAGTTCTATGTGTAACAGAGTTATTTTTTCTTGTTTCGCTTCAATTCTATATATTCAGAATAAACTATCTTGGTGTATGGGCTGGAGCTTCTTATCTCCTGCCTTATCGCTTTCGTTCCCCATTTGAAGAACCACCATTTATGCGGCACTCGGTGTACAACTTGAATGAGCGTATCTACTGTTTGTATTTTCCCGGTGAATATGCCACTATCAATAGTTCCGTCAAGTGAAACCCACGGATCTTTGAATGTAATCCGCTGTATTGTTATTGGAGGCAGTGGAGTTAATCTAAGACTATCCGGCATACGGTAAACTATGCTATCCCTTACCTCTGTCTTAATAGGGACTTCCGTTTTCGTTGCAGTCGTAGCGACTGACTGGATGCGCTTTAATTTCAAGTTAAGATCCTCAACTGTTTTTACAAGCTCATCGCAATGTTCCTGTATCTCCGACTTTGACAACTCCAGCGATTGAACAGATGCGGCATATTTGCCGGATTCAGTCTTATAGTATTCGACATCTTCCATTAGTGCCGTCTGGTTGTTCTCTAACCTGTCACGCTCCGTTTGGAGCGATCGGACACGGTGTGATAGGAAAGCGATTGCCGCCAAAAGAACGGCAAACGCTATGATTACATACTTACGCATACTTCTCAATGTATTTGGTTATTGAATCCACATGAAGTTTCACAACAGCCGCCTTGCCCTCCGGGGAAAGAAGAAACTTGCAATCCCTTTCGTTATCCATGAAGAAGTTTTCTGTAAGTACAGCCGGGCAAGTGGTTTTTCGGAGAATGTAGAAATTGCTTTCCCAATCACCGTCCCCATCGCTCCAGTCACCACGGATCTTCCAGTCATTACCGAACATTTCTTTTGCGGTGTCCCAGAAGATCTGCGCAAGATCATCGGCTTTTGTTTTTCCGGGATAGGTGTGTATCTCCCAGCCTGTACCCTTTCCATTGGAAGCGTTTACATGGATAGATACAAGGATAGTCTTGCTCTTACCATGTTTTGCAGCCGCTTCATTGGCTCTTCTAGCTCTCTCTGCCAGCGGTACATCTACACTTTCCTTAACCAGTAACTCGCAATCCACACCTTTTGCGATAAGCTGGTTATATACAGCGTTTGCTACTTCTCTGGCATACTGCCATTCAAACAACTGTGAGCCATCAGCCCATTTTGGAGATCTTTTGCCCGGTGTATTTTCACCGTGCCCGTTATCAATCAGTACCAACATTGTTTTGTTCCTTTCCTTTTTTGCTTCGTTCACTAATTGCTTTATTTATTCCACCGCCAGCCATGAAACCACCGATACAGAGCATGAATACTCCAAGAGCATCAAGATCTGTTTTCAGATAGCCGTTGGTGCATACATCCCATATAAGGCAAAATCCGACACACAGCCCGATAAACGCACCTACCAGAATTGATAGTACAAGCGCAAAGGATTTGCTACTATCAAGCGTATTAGCCCTTATCAGACTTTTTAGATACTCCGCTATCCTTATTCTCTGCATTGCTCTTCTTGTTTTCAGTTATATCATCATCTTCATAGAAAGCATCATAATCTCCAGAGGCAAGTTTTTTCAATCGGCAATAAGTCCTTTTAGGTAGCCTACCCTTAAAGCACTCATCATCAGGTCTGACACATTCATTGTGTCGTGCCTCTCTTAGCGCAAGTTCCAACTCCGCATTTCTCTTGATCAGATCCAGCCTCTCATTTTCAAGTGAGCGTACTTGCCTGTATAGCTCATCCACTTTCTCGTTCAGAGATGAAATTTCCCTTTTTGCATCATCTACCTCTTTTCTTACCCTATGGTAATCCTCAATGATAGACTTATATTCCGCCTTAAAAGCATCTGCCGCTGTAACACGGTTTATATTTTTCCTGTTAAGGAGATACTTTAAGAACTCCAATCCGCCAAGTGCTGTTACTACGGAGGCAAAGGCAAGTAAAATTTCTTTCCAGTCATTCATTACCTTTTTCTTCTATACTTGTTACGTTTGTAATACTCGAAGTTATCCTTATCCTCTTGCGTGATCTTTGACTTCGGAGAAAAGAACTTGAATCCTGTGTTATTCCCGAAACGCACTACCTTAATGATAGCACGAAATGGGAAAGTGCGATTTGGATTGCACACTACATCTTTCAGCCTCTTACTATCAGTAAAGAAAGCCGACCGACCTGCGCCCTCACCAAAGGCAACAAGTGTTCTCGTTCCGTTCTCTGTCTGCACATCAGACTTTACGCCAGTGAATACGATCACTTCATTAATTAGGGCATCCACGCTGGAGTATTCGCAATCAAACAGATCACTATCTCCAGCGTTGGAATCCAGCTCATCTTCAAAATCTTCAATCATATTACAAGTCGGTTGGAATGTTGTATGTTTCAGCATCGGCATCAATCATGGAACGGATAGCCAGACGATCTTTCAAGAAATCCTCATAAGGCTTCTTGTAGTCCTCATCAAGCAAACCAAGCACTGCGGATTGATACTCATTTATCAGCTTGCTTTCCGTCTTTGCCGGATATTTTGCAGTGAGCAAAGTGCTGAAAATGTTGTCCGCTGTTTTTGGGTATTCCACCCTCACGCTGTCATACTGGAACATCTTTCCAGTGGCATTTTCGTCATCGTCCGTGGTGATAGTAATACCACCCTCTTGTTCCTTGATTACCGATACTTCCTTGATATTATGGTTATACAGGAATGTACCTTGCCCGTTGTACAGGTCATAGATAACTTCCGGCTTTTCGTCAGCCAGCAAACCGATAGCTAATGTTGTTGTTTCCATTGTTCAAACATTTATTAAATATGAATTTACTGTGTTCCTCCGAGCATCTGATTACCCAGCCGTATTCAGACGGAAAGAGGTGTTTTACATCGTTAATGTCTTTGATCTCGTATCTCTTCTTCACCTTGTTAAGTTTCTTATAGAACCTCATAAGTATGCCCTTTCGGAGCAAGATACCGTAGTGATTCTGTTTGAAACCCACATAGTCAATACAACGATCATCGACCGGGAAGATCTGCCAGTTCGGTTTTATCTCCAGTTTCAGTTCCGTTGCCAAGTAAAGCCCCATCATGTCAAGTATGAAATGCAGTGCTTCCTTGTTGGAGCAAAGAACTACTATATCATCCATGTATCGGTAATAGTATATCTTCACTCCGTATTTTGCCTTAACCATTTTTGCCAAATCCTCTTTCACCCAGTGATCGAAGTAAGCGAGGTATAGGTTGGCAAGGTACTGACTTGTATAATTGCCTATTGGCAAACCGATTGTTTTACCGTTGCTATCTATAATGCTATCCAACAGCCAAAGCATCTGATCATCCGCAATGGTATAGCGGATTATTCTTTTCATTGATGCGTGATCCACATTGTCGAAATACTTTCTTACATCTATCTTCAAGCAATACTTAGTGCCTTTCTTATCCATCATCATATCACGGTGAAGATCTTCCATGCACTTATGTACCCCTCTGCCTTTAATGCAAGCATAGGTATTTGATGTGAATATGTGCGTCCAATGTTGCCCAAGCACATTGATAACGCAATGGTGGACTATCCTGTCTGGAAAGAAAGGAGCGATCATAATCACCCTCTCTTTTGGCTCATATATAGTCTTTGTCTTGTATTCACCCGGCTTGTATGTCATGTGCCTAAGTTGCTCATACAAGAGTGTAAGACGCTCTATAATGTTATCATTAAATTTGCGTATCTCTGTGCGATCGCCCTTTCCTTTCTGTGCATTATATTGCGCCCTAACGAGGTTTTCAGATTCGTATATAAGGTGATAGATATTCTTTAGCTTCTTACTTTGTGAAGCATATAGCTTTCCAGTATCGCCAATATAATATCCGCAATCCTCCATATCACGATAATCATTAAACATCGTATCGCTACTATAGCATAAGCCGTATTCTGTTTTTATCAAGCCCATTGTGCCGTTGGTCTAAATCGGAGCGTTCAATTACTTACTAACACCGTTTTAATTCGTACTTTTTTACCAGCTACCAGCAGTGCCGATAACCCCTGTGTGGTAAGGTCATGGTGATCACAGTTATATCTTATAAAGTTGAAACCACGGTAAAAGCGGAAACCAATGTTCGCATTCGAGTTCGAGGAACGATTATTCGCATTCAGATAACCGAAGCCCGCATTCGCCCCATTATTCGCATTACCACCGAACAGAGCACCACCTATCACCATCAACCTTTCTATTTTCATGTCAATTCACGTTCACAAAAAAGCCCCCGTGTACCGCCGCTTTGCAGTCCGTCAAAAACGGCACAAGCGGAAACCAATGTACGCAGTCGAGTACGAGGAACGATTACGCGCAGACAGAGAACCGAAGCCCGCAGACGCCCCAGAAAGCGCAATACCACCGAACAGAGCACCATACCAGCCCGGAGAAGCCCAATTAGCATCATCTACACAAGTGTAGAAGTAATCACAGCCTCCGGCATTTGAAGCACCACCGACTGTTTCCGGGAAAGCATATCCTTTGCTTGAATGTGCGAATTGAAGAATGTAGCCATCCGTGCGTGGAAGTTCTGTGATAGCCTCATATCCATCTGGAACGGTAGCAGCACTATCAGAGTGTGAAGTGAACTTTGTCGGATCTTCACATACATACGCAATAGAAACATCCGACTTGTGCCAGATAAGCACATCATCTGCCAAATGCCACAAGTATTCAAACGGGCACTCCAATCCACGGTAAGAAGTTACCTGTACCGTCTTGTCGCCACCAGTCCATCCCTTGATTACATAAGCGACCCTGCCAGTGTTGTTACCAAGAGTTGCAGTAACACCGCACGGGATAAAAGGCTTATAACCTCCCCACGTGTTCCACTCTGTACCATTCACAGCCGTACCGTTGCTAAGTCCTCCTTGATGATAGCCTTCCGATGTTAAGGCTTCATTGTAGGCATCCTGACAATGCAAAGAAGCATACTCCAGTCTTTGCAACCATGCAATTTCATTGTACACACGGTAAACGCCCAAATGAGTACCGTTCTTGCAAGCGGCACGGGCTGTAGCCTTTGAAATGGAAGTGCGAGCCATGCCAAGCTGTGAGTTGTATGTACCATCTTTGGCAGCATCACCAGCACCAGAACCACCCCTGTAGTTGGCAGCGTTGGCGGTCAGCTTCACATAGCCGCTTGCATCACGGGCGATATTGTCACCGTCCCAAGTGAGGAAACAGCCGGAAACGGCTTCATTCGTATCAATCTTGATAGTAGCAAACCACGGAGATACCGTTTTGCGCTCCATCTTGACAAAGCCCGGCAAAGGATATTCAGAGTAGGCACGAATCCACTTTGTACCCTCAATCTCCAGCCTGAAATAATACTCCGGCTTCTCCAGCATCACATTACCGTCCGTGCTGTCAATCACAGCGGCAGCACCGCTGTCTTTCTTACGGCTGTCATTCGGATGCAAGTAGTATTTTACCGATCCGTCTGGATTCTCAACGAAGCGTTTCAGTTTCGCCTGAATCGGAAGCGTCTTGTGCAAGTCCAGATTACCAACTCTTTTGAGCTTGTAATCACGGCTTGTAAAATCTCCCTCTATTCCGTACCACATATCATACGGATATTGCGGTTTCGTGTTACCGCTACCTAACAAAAGTCCCATATCAGTTGTTTCTAATGATTTCACCTGCACCCCAATAAATCTCATACTTCTGCAAGTCTATAGCGTTTGGGGCAATCTCCACTATAGCCGCTGGTGTCCAGTCGCCAACTGGTACTGGTATGTTGCCAAACGAAGTATCACAGATCAGCTTGCAATTCAGAAGCGTATCGGTAGCCATTTCCGTTGCGCTCTTGCTACGCACATAGACCGAAAACGGCTTGCCTCCAAGATTGAATCCCTTGCTAAGATCCGATACTTGCCCTTTGGCTAACACTCTAAGGCTGTACATATCATTATCCATAATTCACCAAGTTAATTTCTAACTGCAAATATACTATTTATGTGTTTGTCAAACACACTTTGAAGCGAAAAAATAAGCTCTCAAACCATTATACACCTCCTTTCCATATAAGATAGACTATCACGGCTTGCGCAATCTGCCCTATCAAGCCGCCTAACAATGTGGCAATAAGATCCAGCCAATCCCATTTTCCACAATAAGAACGATCCTTAAATTCCATTCCAGCCGCCAGACCTGCTACAAAAAGGATAGTCAGCAATAAAGCACATGGTATGGCATACACCAAATGTTTTGTCCTGTTGCTTTCTTTCAGCCAGTTCATAAGCTATTAAGTTTAACTTGTTTTGCTTCAAGTTCGTTTATCTGATCTCTTATCGCTTGCCTCTTGCTGTTCAACGACACTATATCATAAGGCATTTCCTCACCAACCAAAGAAAACTCATAGCATTTTATTACCTTGTAATCATCATCTCTTAGTTGTTTCTTTAGTCCGTCTATTACCGTTTTCAAGTATGCGTTATCTGGAACTTTCTCATACTTGTATGATATTCTATCTCCAGCATCATAAGGAATTATTTGAATGGTATAATATGGATCTCCAGAATCCATCTTCTCATCATCAACAAGCTCAACAGGCTTCCACTTATCGCCCATTTCTGCAAGCTGTTCCGCAATAGTAACCGTTTTGGATTTCAAATTGCCGTCCTCATCCTTATACATGATTTCGTGAGGCTCTAATATCTTTGAAACCAAATATCCATCTTCATTTATGTAACCGTACTCTTCCATATTTCATTATTCTTGTATTAAATCTGGTAATTGATTGATTAGCCATGCCGAGGTTTTTACCCCATTAATATATCCAACAGTAAATATAGCTATAGCCATTCTTCCACAAAGAACTTTATGATAATTGTTTGGTGTGTTGTCATCATACAATTTCTGACCGCTTCTTGCCCGTATAGTCATAGAGCCAGTCCACCATTGTTTGAAAAATATGATCCTGCCTATTACACCATCATTAGGTAAATAAACACTTTTATCACTACTTGAATATCCTATAACGAGCGATGTAGTTTCAGATAAGTAGGTTGTTCCATCATTATCATCAATAATTTTAGTGCTAAGGAAAAGACCTGCCGCCATTAGTTTTTGAAAATATCCACCGTATTCTGGTGCATTACCACTATTAGAGGCATAACCATATATACCAGCGAGCATATTTTCATTATCCCATACATTTGAGCTGACATTTCCATATCCAATACCAACTATAGCTGCCTTTCTTGTTATTCCTGTAGATAGTGCAACTGCTTGTGTTTCTGCATTGTTGCAAAATATTCCAGTAGGAGACATATAGGCTACACGTGATGTGTTGCTTTTACTTCTTGCTTCAACAGTTCCGTTATTTGCATCAATCGTGATCTTAGAACCTTGCGTTGTTGCCTCTGAATAGTCTCCACCAGATCTACTTGATTCAATCAGTATGCGAGCCATTGAAGCATCCAAAGTAATCTTGTTGCCTGATCCGAGTGTTGATACAATCTTTCCCCCTTGTATAAACCAGTCGCCAATACTTGCTCCCTCTGCGAGTAAAAGGTTTGTAGCTATGCTTTCAAATTGCGCTCCAAATGGATTCCATTTGCTTGTATTTGTTGGCACTACATTTGAGAATGTATCAGCATCTATACGGGCAATATAGTATTGGTTGTTGTATTTTACTGCATCCAATCTGTTTTTATTCCCATAATAGGTTTTTGAACTGCTGTAATCACCACGGTAAACCATTACTGGGCTATCTCCCTTGTCGCCTTTATCTCCTTTATCACCAGTTTCACCCTTTCCGCCAGTGATACAAACAGCCTTAGTATATTCAGTAGATCCATCAGTAAGCACGGTTTTTGTTCTTGACCAAATATATTTCCCATCTTCCCATGTAGGAGCGGTAGTTTGCCATCCGCTTGTTGGTGCTGTCTTGTTGGAAGTGCTTTTAGCATATTCCACATCAACAGAATTTACCCCTACACCATCCTTTCCGTCTTTTCCATCGTAAGGATTGATACGGAAAGGTGTACACCAGTTCTGTATCAGTTTGTCGCTCTCTCCGCTTTTTACTTTGCCTATGTCTGTTGCTGACAAAGCACCGTTGTAGATCTTCACATCATCATAATAGACGGAAGATCCAAACATATTATCGTCATAAATGGAAAATCCTACTACCTCTTCATTTATGCTGCCTGTCTGCGCAAGCGATCCATTGATGAATACAGAAACCGTCCTGTCATTGAAACGCAAGGCAACATGAAACCAAGTGTTTTTTGATACGTTCAGGCTTTTCTCCACATACTCCCTGCCATTATATCCGTTCAGCATCCACCTTATAAGCGTCTGATCCGTTTTCATCCAGAAGCACAAGGTGAAACTTTGACCGAAAGGCAGATCATAAGGTATCTTGCATTCCCCGTCCTGACTTAGATTCATTGCATACCTGCTACCGTCTTGAATTACGGAAGCACCATTTGATAATGTGGCTTTCAAGCCATCAACACTATCATTCAGCGTGGTAGTTTCTCCGCTGTTTACAGGTATGTACAATGCAAGTTTGTCCGATAGTCCTGATTTCTTAGCCATCGTACACCACACGTATTCCAAAGTGCCTACAGACGGTATTTCTGTACTCCATCCAGCCGGATTCTCCGCATCGGCATCAAGAGCCGGAGGTGAAACGGTAGATCCGTTTTTGGCATACCTGTATTCATAGTATTCTCCAGTGGTTGCATCGCTACCAGCCGCACCACTTTCACCCTTAATTAAACTCCAAGTGTAATCAGTGGGGTTGTCACTATCTTTCTGTATGAAGTCCACATATTGCCCAATGTATGCGCCCGGCTCTTCACCGTTGTTTGCAGTGAATGACAAGCCCCCGTTATCGCTATACTTGATATGTAGATAGGAAGTCTTTCCATCCTCACCATTTATGCCCGGCAATCCGTCCTCACCATTGAAGCCCTTGAATCTTGCCCATGTGTATTTTTTCGGATCGTTGCTATCAGCTTGCGTATAGTCCACATAAGTACCTATGTAATCAGACGGAGTTTCGGTCATTTGTGAGGCACTGGTTGGATTTTGCACGGAAGAGTATTTGATATGGAAATAGCTTGTCTTGCCATCTGCACCCGGAACACCCGGCAAACCATCATCACCCTTAAACTTGCTCCAAACATAATCTTTCGGATTTGTGCTTTCTGTAGCCGTTTCCTTGTTGGTGGCAATACCTATGTACTTCGTTGAATCTTTCGGTTGCTGGTACATCGGGTTTCCATCGGCATTGTCAGAGTAGGCAATCCAAGTATAAAGTGTTTTCCCATCCTCTCCCGGTTCTCCTGGAACACCGTCCTTGCCCATAATGTCAGACCACTTATAATCCTTTGGATCGTTGCTTTCGGTCGCTGTTTCCTTGTTATATGCAAAACCTATGAAGCCTTTTCCAGTAGGGTTGTCAGAGATACCGTTTCCGTTTTCATCATCGGCATACCTTATCCATGTATATGTGGTTTTTCCGGGTAATCCGTCTTTACCGGGTAAACCATCATCGCCTTTCTGTCCCTGCTGTCCTTTGGCTACAACTTCCCAATAAGTCGTATTGGTTGGCTTCACTCCCTTTGTGGGGTTGGGGTATATGTATCGGTAGGTGCAAGTTTCCGCACCGTTGCTGTAGCTAACTTCATCGCCTTTGTAGTACACATAATCATCACGGTATGCGCCACGATACACACCGATAAACGAAACATCGCCCGAATCACTAAGCAAGCGCACATTATGCAAGGTAAGCTGCTTCTGTGCCGTTACATTCCAGTCTATAGAACTGGTGGCATCGCCTATCCTGAATTTGTTCCCGTCCAGATCCAAATAGCACTCTCCATCACTGGTTACAATAGTTCCCGTTGTGATAGTCTTTCCGTTGATACGGGTAAATCCGTAAGTGGTTACAAAATCACGGAAATTATCATCAGGATAGAGCGAACTAATGATACCTATCTGGAAATAGTAGTTGTTCGGATCTTCGGTAGGCTCAAACTTGTAGGGTGTCTGCGTAACGACAAACACGCCATTCGTTCCAGTCTTGCTACACTTCGCAAACACATAGTAGCCGCCTTGCTCCGATAGGGTAACGCTCAATTCGCCTAAAGTCCATTGCTTTATGGTGGTTTCGTCTATGGTAAGGTGTGCCAGTATGCCCGAAGAAGCATCAAACCTGTTGGCATTGCCGTTTACATTGGCTTGCATCACAACTCCGATCAAAACAAACTGCTGGCTCTTTGAGCCAACGGTAAGCATATTCGTATCAATGGAATTAGGACGTATGTTTTCCGGGTCAAAATAACCGTCCGTGTCATACACCATATTCCTTAGCTCTTCTGTTGTACGCCATCCCCTGCGTGCCTTGCTCAAATCTTTCAGTCGGTTTGCTTCTATGATCTTGTTATGCTCAATCACATCTATAACCGTCTGTTGGCTTATGGATATGGTGGTAGTGTCGGATAGGGTAAGGCTGTAATCGTGATCCACAAGTAAGTTACGGCTTATCTTCTGGATTCTTATGCTCTTCTCCACACCGAAACGCACATCTTTTACTGGCACATAGTCCCCAACCTTAAAGACGCTGGTTTCGCTATCATCCGGCAAGTTTTCCAGAAAATAGGAACGGTCAAAGGTCAGAGCATACTGCACTCTGGACTGTGTACGTGGCTTGAAATCATCATACCCGGCATACCACAGATCTTCTTCTGCATTATCCTCATAGGACTTTGGCAGATTTATATCCGTGATCTTGTAGGTATTTCCAACCTCAACACGGAAAGCCTCGCTATCAGTAGTTGGTATTGTAAGCCCTCGTTTATCTGTGAAAGGTATTAGGGTGAATTGCTTTTTAGCGTGATCATATCCACCATCAGCCTTAACCTCAAACTGTTGCCCGGCAAGCCTACCAGTAATGAAAGTAATCTTTGCCGTAACTCCATTGATAAGATACTTCGTACCGTTATCGTCCTTTTCGTTAAGGTCGAAGTCCATAGTATCATCAACGAATGAGTTTATATCATCCTCCACAATAGCCGTTACCACTCCTGTACGCTTCGGATATATATCATCATATTGTGCGCCATCCTCTTCACTTCCTATTTCCTGTGCCAGTTCCGCATCCTCAATATAACGCTTATTATCATCATCAATGCCTATCATTTCACTGTTTGCCGGGATAACCGTACCGTCAGCCAACGTATGCTCATTCTTATTCATACGCTTAGGGTATGGAAGTTGCAAGCGTTCTGAATAGTTCCTGTAGTCACTTCGTATGTTGGTAGTTCCACCCTCCACCCAAAGACGGGTGATAATGGCTTTATCATCCACCTTTTGATCTTTCAGAGTGAACAGTCCACCACCTTTCCCCCACTCGAAATAATCGCTTCCGTTAGGTGGCACTACCTTTGTCCCGAACTTTCCGATATGGATCGTGCGCACACCGTTGTTTTGGGTGATACGGAACTCCAGCTTGAAATTATTATCGCTACATAGCGATTGCAAAACCTGTAGGCAGTTCTGCTTTGAGAATGATATTGTGCGTGGCTCTGTGTCCGGGCAATTCGCTTCATCAAAAGCCCATAATCCCGGATAGTCACGGTTCATGTTGTATATGATCACCTTGACAAAATCCCGAATGGAATAGGTAAGATCAAAAGTCATGGAAGAAGATTTTCCGCTTTCGTCTGTATTCCTGTATTGGGTTTTCATCAGTTCATACATCACGCCATAGAATACTGCATCATACTGGTAGTATCTATCCGTTTTCATTTCACGGGTGGCACGTGTGCGGATCGTGTATTCTTCACCGCACACTATGATCTTATCGCCTTTCTCGAAGTCAAGCAATTCAGTGGAGATAATAGACAACTGTATGTTATCATCCCCCATCAAAGATATGTTCTGCGTTGCCGATTTTACGGTACAGAAAGGATCTCTGCTGAATAGCTGTATAGTACCCCCTTTTCGCTTGATTACTTCAATTTCTCCCATATTACGATCGCATTAGTGGAAAATTCCTCTATATCCTCAATTACACCGCTAACAATAATGTCATATTCCCCGGCTTCTTCGTAGGCGTGTTCCAAAGCAACATCCGTCCCATGCACATTAAATGTATGGCTTCCATCGCCCCAATACACGTTAAGGAACTTCGTGCTTGTAACGGTTATGGTTGCTTTGCTGTTGGCATTCCCAATATGCCGTAAAACCCTCTTCACTGGCTCACATTCAACCAGCTTCAACGAGAATGTACCAACCATAATATCGTTGTTGTAAGTTCCCCAAGTCTTATCCACATCTACATCATCAGGTACATACACTTCATATACCAACGGTTTTGCTTTTCCGTCATACTCGCATTTCAGGCGCACTGTACCCTCCTTGTCGAATTGTTCCATGAAGAGATTAACCCAGTTTACAAACTCCGATCTGCTGGAAGCCTCTATAAAGCAATCAAGCGTGATCGTGCGCTCCTTGTACCGTGGTCGCTTCAAGTCAATAACCTTTCCGTGATAGTTATCCCAATCCACTTCCAAACTTTCTTTCCTTTCCAGTCTGCCAAGAAGCCCGGAAGAAGCGGAAACATACACGCCAAATTCTTTTATGTTCTTTCCGTCTATGTAGTATTCCACATCCGTATTTGCCTGTAGCTTCATTACCTCCGTAGGTGTCTTTGCCACATTGAATAAACGCAACTCATCAATGAGTGATTGAGTACCGTTAAGGCTTTCATCATTCAATGATAGACCTTTCGGAGTGCCGGATATGGTTTCTTTGAATATACGGCTTGTGTTCTGGTAAACCTCGAAAGTGTTGCCGGACTTCACAAAGGCAAAGAAATACCAGTTCTTAGGCATTACGTTCACCCACTGCTCCAGATAATTATCCACACCGTCAAAGTTCAAGAGCCAGCCAAGTTTGCTTGTTGCCGGGTACACATAGCAAGACAATGTGAAATCGCCGCTGAAAGGGATAGCCTTTTCTGTCTGGCACTCACCAGCACCATTCATAGACAAAGATTTTCCGCTCTTCGCTATTTTGGAGAATGTAGCACCATCAGAAAGCGTTGCATCAGCCCTGCTTAATGAAAAATCGTATGCTTTACTGCCGTCTGGATCGTCAAATGGCAAATAGAGGATTAAATTATTGTCTATCATATCAATAAGTATTTTTATTTGTTCGTATTATTTTTACCTTTCCACCAACTGTTTCAACGGTTGCATTACCGTACACATTAACCAGTACCTCCGCATCACCGCCAGCCACAGCGATAGCAAGGTATGAGTTATCGAATATGTCAATGGTTACAATAGCATGATCGCCAACATTCACAGAGGCTTTGGAGTTGTGACGGATATAGATGTTTGAAACAGCAAACCCGTCATACTCCAACATCGCTTTGCAGTCACCGTTTAACACTACATCTTTCCTGTTTTTCTCCACAACTTCATCATCCACATACACACCGTAATCCTCACACTTCCCTTTGAAGTTCGTGCGTAGGAAGTCCAGTGTTGGATAATCATTCTTTATACAGAAGTCTATCCCCCGTATATACAATTCAGCAAGGGAATCCACGCCCAAATCCGGTTTGAGCTTCATTTGCCATAAACGGCACAATCCCTTTGCTATTCCATCCTGCTTGATTTGGTGTACCAGTTCCATAATTACGATATTCCTTGTGATAATAATGAGTTGTCTTTGTTCTCTATCCTCTTCAAAGTTTCCTTTATCTCCGTAAGCTCATCGGCACTAATTTTAGTGTTCTGTGCTATCTGGATTTGATAGATAATGTTCTGCCTCATAATAGCTATCTGGTCGCTCTGGTTGATCACAAAGGCATTCAACCGTCCGGCAATCACTCCGCCCGTTTCCTCGCTCATCGAAGTAACAGCACCAGTAAGGGGATCGGATTCCTCTTCTTCATCTGTCTGATCCTTGATCCAGTCACCTACACCCTCCAAAGCCATATTGAATTTGTCCGCTCCCTCCTTTACCATTTCCTCAAACCGTTTCTTTTCATAGTCAGAAAGCACATTATCCTGCATGGCTTCTCCAAGATACAGAACGGCATCATTAATGGCTTTTGCAAGGAACTGGCGTTTCAATGCTTCTACAACCGCATTTTTCAGCGTTTCTTTTGTCACTTCTCCCAATGCCTTTGCTGCATCTTCACCTTGACAATAGGCATCTACAAGCGCATCGGCAAAATCATCAATGGCACTTTGAACATCTGTTCCGGCAAGCGTTTCAAGCATATTGCGCTCCAGATCCTCAATCTGTGTGTCAATGTCCTTAATGGCTTCTTCCCATTCTGCAATCTTGTTGTTGTCGGTGTCTTTTTTGTCTTTTTCCGCCTGTATCTGCTGCTTGATAAGCTCCTGTTGTTCCCGGAGATTCTGTTTCTGCAACTCGTAGATCTCAAACATATCTCCGCTGTTTTGTTCTTTCTCCAGAGCATTTTTGAGTTCCTTGATCTGCTTTGTCAGTTGAGCGTATCTAACTAAGTCCCAGCTTTGTCTTGCTACAATTTTCTGTTGTTCCAGTGCCGCTATCTCATCCTCTATGGCTTGCACCCTCTGCTGGTGTGCCGTCCTTTCCTCATCACTGAATACCCAGAAAGTCTGATCGTATGAGTGTTGCAGTCTGTCAAAGGCATTGGATAGCTTATCAACATCCATCTGTATATTCTGAATCCTTTCCTCCAGTTCATCATCATTGTTAAACAGTCCGGCAATCCACTGGATAGCCTGTAAAGCAATGGATATGGCGGCAAGGATAACAGAGCCTTTTTCTGCCGTTGCTATGGCTGCTGACATGGCGATACCAGCGGTGGCAACACCCTGTATCATCTGGATAGTGGATTTGCCAGTTTCACCAAGTAAATCACCCAATACATCGCAACTGTCTATTGCATCATTAATGAAGCTAAAACAGCCCTCGGTCGCATCCGCAAGGTTGCTCCAGTCCGTTTTGATCTGCTTTGAGGTTTTCTTTGATCCATCCTGTTGCTTTTTGAATACCTGTGTAAGTGAGTTTCCAAGAGCTTTGAACGGATTAACATCAAGTATTTTCCTCTTTGCCTCATCCAATTTATCCAAAACTGCGTTAAGGTCTGCCGGATTCAGTTTAAGATCAGCTGTATTCATTTTCTCCTGAATATCCTTAACCAGTTTGTCTATCTGTTCAACGGTCAAAGAATCCAAGTCAGTAAACAGATTACGCCAACTGTCGCTCTGCATGAGGAATGAAGCATTTAAGGCGGAAAGTGCCTCATTCTCGCCCTCATTCAACTTCTTCAGGATCTCTTCATTGTTTTGTGCAATGGCTTGTGATCGCAACATCGCATATTCATCCTGAATGGCTTTCTTTTGTTCCTCATAACTTCTGTAATTATTCAGTATCTTATCCTGAATTTCTTTATCCGCTTCCGCCTGCTTCTCCGATATGAATAGGCTTGCTTCCGCTTTCTCATCTTCACCTACCAGCCCTGTACTTCCGCTTACAAGCCTTTCTTTGGCATCGGCTATGGCTTGTACCCTCTCTGCAAGTGTGCTTGCTTGCGATATTGCTTCCGTCACACTTTCCTTGAAAAGATCCATTGCGGACTTTGCGCCCGTTATCTCATCATATTGCATATTCAGGGAAATAAGGTGGTTTCCCTCGCCCTCTGTCAGTGTTCCGGCTTCTTTCTTCTGGTTCATTTCTGCTATCTGGTTTTCCAGATATTGTTTGAATGAAGCACCGCCTTTCAGTAAGTTTGCGAACTGTGTGTTCGCCACATCTTCGCCCAGATTACGCACCCAGCGGAAATACAACTCATACTGCTGTTTTTTGTAGGCTATTTCACCATCAAACAACTTGTTTTGCTCTCTCTGATAACTGGTATTCTCAATGCTTCTTCTCTCATCGAATCCCTCTTGCTCCGTTGCAGTCAATCCACCTTTCCCGGCTGCTTTACGTGCTTTCTCCAGTTCTCTTTCCTCTCTGTCTATGCGATCCAGATTCTCTTTGTGCTGTAAGTCCAGAATGGCTTTACGCTTCTCATACCCATCTTCCATGATAGAGATACGTGCCTCTTCCAGTTTCCGATCCGATTCCAGTTGCTTGTCTTTTAACGGATCTGCCTTGTCAGCCTGTCTGGTAGTTGTCTTTGGTAGTCTTGATTCCAGCCCACTTATGGTTTTCGTCAGTTCCTTATATTTGGCACTATTGATAACCACATTTGAACGCTCTTCTTTAAGCTGCTTGATACGCTCATTTATGCCGGATTCAGTGTTAAGGTTGTCTGTCTTTGTGTCCCTTGCTCCCGTCAGTTCATCCATTAGCTTTTTGAGGCTCTGTAGTTCTGTTGTGTCAGCCTCAACCTTTACTTTCTTGGCATTGAGCGTGTCTATTTGGGTTTGAGTTTCCTGTATCTTCTTATCAAGCTCTTCAAAGGACATACTTACATAGTCCACACTGTCTGTTACTGGCGTGGCATCCTTTGGGGAAAAATAGGCACTAAGGCTATTATCAACTTGGTTAATAGCCTCGTTCATTTCCTTAGCCTTGTTTATCTGTGAGGTCAAGTAGGATTCTACTATACCCTTGAATCCGGCTATCTCTGCATCGGTGGCTTTGGTAGCTGCCTTTGTAGAGTTCAAGATGCTTGCTACGACCTCATTATATTGCTTTGTGAACGCATCCCCGGACATGGAAGCAAGCAACTTGGCATTATCCTCAATCTGGCTTCTTATGGCTTCCTGTACAGCACCTCCCATGTTCCGTATGTTTTCAGATGCTTCATATATCGGTACTTCGTATGTATCACCTCCAGTTGAGCGGTTTGTTACTGTCCGTTTCTTTCCTGTGTCATAGCTTGCATTTCCCAATCTCTTTATGAAGTTGTCATAATTTTCATCTGACTTCTCCAGATATTCCTGTAGTTCCTGCTCGACATACTTAGCCTTGATCTTTTCGGCTGTAGTCTGCTGGATTGCGGCTGTCAGTTCGGCATACTTCAATTTCTGTTGGTCTATGGTGGCATTCTCATCAAGCAAAGTCTTGTTGTATTCCTTGCATATAGCATTGATTTTACGAATGGCATCACCATGAGTTTTCGTGCCTTTCTCCGTATTGCGAAGAATGGCAAACAACAAATCCAGATTATCAATCTGCTTCTTTGTCGTGTCCTGAAATTCTCCCATTGCATCGGTGGCTTCCTCTTCGGAACTTTTGAACAATGTTAGCGCACTGATCAGCATTCCAACCAGAGAAAGAATCCATCCGATCGGATTACTCTTCATGGCAAGCCAAAGCGACTTCATCGCAAGTGTCGCTTTGTTTGTGATAGAGGTTAGTGCAGTCGTTATAGCCCCCTGCGTTGTCTTTGCCGCTGTATCGGCTACAGAGGCTGCTGTTGCCTGTCTTGTAGCTGTAGCCTCCAACTGCTTACGTTTGGTGTAAAAGTCTGTTTGAGCGGCTAATGCTGCTTTTCTGGCGGCACTCTGGTTGTCTTGCGCTGCCTCCAGTTTCTTTTCAGCCGTGGCGATCCTTGTTGCATCCCCGGCTTGCCTTGCCCAATACAGTTCATACCGTGCCATTTCGGTTGCTTGCATGGCAGAAACAGCCGTTTGTTTGGCGGATTCAACTTTTTGTGCTGCTGCCTTGACATCGGTACGCATAGCCTCCAGAGTGGCGGCATTGTTTCTTTGCTTCGCTGCCACTTCTTGCTCCAGAGCGGCACGATATACAGCACTCTTAGCCGATAGATCTGTTTTGCTAAGTGCTTCCCTTTGCTCAACAGTCAATACAGAAGTAGCTACCGCCTCATAATTGGCAGAAGAGGCGGTAAGGTTAAGGTTGGATAAGTATTCCTGCTGTTGTGCTGTCAAAAGTTGCTGTATGGTGGCAATACGGAGTTTCTTTACCAGATTGGCTTGCTCTTCCGCTGTAAGCTCCTTTTGCAATGCGGCTACATGGGCTTGTTGTACGGCTGTCATAGCCTTTGTTTGTGCCGCTGTCTGCCCTGTAATGGTGGCTTCCGCTTTCAGCAAAGCTATCTTAGCCTGCTTTACTGTATTGTCTATCAATGCAACACCTGTATATCCCTTTGTGGCAAGTGTATTCAGCATTATTGCCGCCTTGTAGCTTCCATAAGCAATAGTAACAGCCTGTACAATACGGATAATCTCATCCATATTCTCTACAAGGTCTATAGCACCCTGAATAGCTCCAGCGAACAAATCTTCATTATCCTTGCCGATCTTGTTAAGCGCACTATCCCAAGCATCGCCCAAGTTTGAAAGCATACCAGTAAGCGATTTGCTTTGCTCTTGCATGAGGTTGAAATATATTCCGCCCTCACTGGTCATGTTCTTAAATGCTTTCTCTACTTCCGGGAAGCCAACTTTTCCCTCTGTAACCAGCTTGTTAAGTTCTTGCCTATCTACGTTAAGCACCTTTCCCAACTCTTCATAGATAGGAATACCACGCCCGGCAAACTGGCGAATATCCACCGTGTATGCCCTGCCTTGCGATCTCAATGTTCCATAGAGGTAGATAAGATCTCCAAGTGGCGCACTCACACCAGAAGCCACATTACCAAGCATTACGATCTCATCTACCACGCTTCCCACATTTGATCCGAAAGCAAGCATCTGTTTTGCTCCTTGCGCTATGCTGGTAAGGTCAAACGGAGTTTTAGCGGCTGTATCTACCAGTTGCGACATAAGCACCTGTGATTTTTCGGTGCTTCTCAACATGGTATTGAAAGCCAGTTCAAGTTGCTGGAACTGCCCACGCACTTGCACAATGCTCTGAACAAGGCTCATCATTCCTTGCCCAACAAGGTAGGAAACGATATACCTTGCCCCGTTTTGCGCAAAGGTCAGAAACGATTGCTCCATGCGGTTTGCTTCCAGCACGGCATTATCAGAGGCGTTTTTGATATACCGCCCCATCGCTTCGCTTGACACTTTGAAATCATCTATATCAAGAGTGGCTTTGAATGCTAATGCTCCACCTATATTTTCCATACTAAATTAAACCTTTGACATAGTTCTTAATATCTTCTTTCGTTTTGAGTTCTCTACGGATAACCTTTCCTCCTGTTTTTGGCTTCGGTAATCCGTTCTCATCCGTTTCTGTTTTCGGAATCGGCTTTGTCCTTGCCATATCCGCCATCATCAGCTCTACATTCATCCAAGAGATACCCCAGAGCAAGTAATCATAACTCCAGCCGAACATTTTCAGCAATTCCGCACGATTACCCCACGGGCTGTTTAGCCCGGTTACTCTATCATATCCGCTCTGCTCTTCGGTTTCGTTTTCCCTACTTCCTTGATTGATATGATAGAGGATGTAAAACCCCCGGCATTCATCATCTGGCTTATCACATCGGCAAGTTGCTTCAAACGTGGTACAGTCAGATGCTCAATGAAGAAATCACGGAGTACCTTTGTCTGTTTGTTTACTGGATTAGCGATTGAGCCGTTGTTGATTACTGCAACTGCGGCTATCTCCGCCATGAGGGAAATGTATTTGAAATACTTTTTTGCTTCCTGCGTTGGTTGCTCCTGTATCTTTTCCTCATTGAGTTCTATTTGTAGGTACAGTTTCCTCAAATAGTCAATAGTACCCAGATACAGAGGCTTCACATGGAACTGGCGCATATATACTTCTACCATCTTCCCCTTATCCGTGTCCGGCATTTCCATTACTGACACATTCCAATCTTTAGGAATCCGCCTGTCATGCCATACCTTGACATGGTTAGGGAAATGCTTGTTCCACCAACGTACCCACTTTGGAGGCTTCACCGGGTTAATCTTCAAAGGCACGGAGAATTTCACCCCCATATCCAGAAGTGCCTGTATCGCTTGCTCTTCTATTTCAAGCTGTTGTTCTCTTGTCAGTTCTTTTGGCTTTTCTTCCATAGATATTTCTGTTAAAAAGAAAGCCCCCTACGTTGCTTGCAGGAGGCTTTCCTGTTACATAAAAGCATCAGGATTACGCTTTAGTCGGATCGGTCATAGCCTCATCAATTTGCAACTCGGCTTGATACTGGATCGTGAGCGGCACAAGACAGATACCCGTTGAAGAGTAGGTAATCTCGAACTTCGGAATGATCCTCACATTCGGGCAACCGATAAACAAGCCCTCTTCCGGCTGCTGCCAAATGGCAAATTCCTTATAAGGCAGTTTCTTAGGTCTTACCCACTTACGGTTAGGAGTTTCCCCCTCTACAGTTCCGCCAAAATAGCGTGCAAGCAAATCCAGATCTGGATCCATCAGCGAAAGTGCCAATGTGGTTTCAGTTTCGCCTACCTGTGTAATCTTCTTGCTTGAAGTTTCTGACTTATGTACCGTTGTTTCAGGGTCAGAATCGGTAAGCTGACAAGTGTCTTGATACACATCGCCAAGATCTTTCCAATCAGAGCCTTTTGCTGGCATAGTACCGTCAGCTCCCGCATCGGTAACATAGATCTTCTTCAATCCCATTGTTGATAATACTGGCATAGTCGTAAAATTTATTGGTTCATTTTCTTTTCTCTAACTGTTATCTCCAAAGCGATAGAAACAAAGTGTTCGTTATGATCTGGCTCTTTGATAGGAGGATTGATCAAACCGATATTCCAGTTATAACCGCTTCCTATCTCGTAGTGGTTCTGCAAGACTGCAATAACCTTTTTCCTTATGTCTATCAGCCTCTGGTAGTCTATTCTGTACACGGGTGGATTTGTACGCTTCTTCACCTTATCCGGCACATGAATGTTTACGTTGATTTGCCCGTAACGCACGGATTCCTCACCGTCTATTGCATGAGGGACTATAATCACATCTTCTTTGCTGTAGTCGTTACGTTCATAGTCAATGCTCCCTGTAATCATGGTTTTTACTTCACTTTCCACAAGCATTTGATACACCCGTACCGCTATCTCTTCCGTTGTAATCATAACACACCTCCGAACAATTCATTTGCCTTTGATTTGGCTTTTGCCATAAGTTGATTCATTGCGGCTGGAAAATCCTTTTTGGCTTTCAGTTCTGCCGGAAGAATGACATTGTAACCCTTAGCCTCAACGTAAGCTGCGTAATTCATCCCGGCTACTATAATGAGAGAGAAAGCGTCCGGCAAGCTGTTAGCCATTTGCATAGCCACTTTAAGGCTTGCTTTAGCTCCCTCATTGTTAGGCTGGTTTTCCCCACTAAAGTATTCCAGTTTCTTATTACGCACTATCGCATAGGATATAGAGTTTGTGAGGTTGCCCGTCCTGTCTGTATAGCTGTGTTTCTCCTTAGCGTACTTCACAAGGCTTTCGCCAAGAAACTTCAATAGGTATAGTGTTGCGTTTTCAAGTCGGACTTGAAACGCTGCCACTGCCTTTGAAATGACACTGCTATGATTGTTAGTCGGAGCTATCCCCATATCTCAATGTATCTTCTGTTAAGATTATCCACGCCTTGAATCTCGAAAACTGCCACCTTGCCATCCTCACTTGTGATCTGTACTGGCGTTGCAATATCCAGATTTCCTTTGAAGCACTTTGGTATAAGTACATCGTAAGTGTACTGGTGCATTTGCCCGTCTGTACCGATCTTTTGTTTGGCTGGCACGAATGTTTCTATCTGGCACTCGCAACCGTCCATCCAGTCGCCCGTTTGAGGCTCTGAAACAATAAACCCGGTATTCGGATCTATTTGCTCATCCTGAATTTCCTTGTATTTGAAAGTACCGTTATATCTCATGGCTACCACATATTAGATCCGTCCGTGATAGACGGGACTTCGACAAACTCCGAGGCATCCAGACCGTTTTCACTGCAAATAGCCTTGATACGCTTCTTTAGCTCATCCACGCTGTACCCTTGTGAGGATTTGCCCATGCTGTCACTTGTGAGGACAACCATTTTCTTTAGCACCTTGATAGCGGCAATGGCAATAGGTTTCCTATCCGTTTCCGCATCGTATTCGGCATCAGAATTGCCCACATTCGCATCAGCAAGAGCCTTTTTCAACGCAAGAGGGCTTGGCGTATATGGTTCAAGTTCACCGATCAGAGCATCGTATTTTGTCAAATTACCCATCTTAGACCTCCTTGTTAAGTATTTCAGAGAGTGAAGCGGCTTGCTCTTCCGTCAGCTCCTCCAGCTTCTTAGAAACACCTTTTACCCCGGCATTCTTTGAGGCTGGATTACCGATTTCTTCAAGTGCTGCTTTCACCTCATCAAGTCCGTATTCTTTCTGTTGGAATGAGATTGTTTCGGGCTTCTTCTCATCAGCCTTTTCATCATCCCCATCACCAACAGAAGTAATCTCACACATACCACGCTTCACAAGGTCGTTTACCCTGCTTAGGTCGTTTGTGGTAAGAAGATCGCCAGACTTGTAAATAGTCTGGTGATCATTCTTATCTCTGAAAGGCTTTAATACTACCAGTTTCATAGTTTAGCCCTCCATAAGAGCATCAATGCCCTCAAACTCCTGCTTGGTGCAATACATACGCTCGTTTCCGTTGGCATCTGCCGGGATCGTCTTTTCGGAAATGCCTCTTACCTGCATACAGATAATGGCATTAATATCCGTAATGATAGGCAGCAAGCGTCCAGATCCCTGCGTAACTTCACCTGCCACCTGACCAGTGGATTCACCAGTACGCCACTTGGCGATACGGATTCCGTTACCAGCGTTCATGTAGTCCACATCGTCCTCTTCCATGAGTTCGCTGTCCTCAATAGACGGCTGGATTTCACCGATAACTCCGGCTGGCTTGATACAGATAAAGTTGTGATTCCACGGCTCAACAGATCCACGCTTTCCGTCCTTGTCCTGTCCCATCTTACGGGTGACAACCGTAATGTTCGGGATTTCGTTTTCACCCAAAAGAGTTTCCAGTTGGGTTTTGGTTACGGTCTGCGCCTGTTTGTCGTTTCCATGCACCAGCAAGCGTGTGGTTTGATCCATACGCAACCAGTAGTAGAGATCCTGCGACATCAGGATTTCGCCCGGCTCAATTCCCCTTTGGCGAAGATCGGCACAAATGGCAGCAAGCATCAGAACGGGGCTTAACTTGCCTGCCTTAGTGTTTGCCGTAGTCCAGTTGAAAGCCGAAACGAGCTTGTTAGCCTCATCCATGTTGTAGTCGATCTCAAACTCCCTACCACCCGGATTGTTGATAGCTGGTTTGAACTGTGCAACACCCCAGTTGGAGAATGCCATAAGCGCAATGAAGTCCATGACATCTTTGCAGCCCAGATAGGCATCCTGCACATCCGCTTTGAGCGTCTTTTCGATCTCCCTAACCTTTTGAGCCTCCGAAAGACGGGGATTCTCGTACACTTCCATCAGCTTGCGATAGGTACGGGCTGGCATAAAGAACTTGTGACCCACACGGGGTATTTCCTTAGTCCAAATATCGAAGCCGTCAGAGCGTCTTTGAGGGGTAGGTGATTCATCAGCAAGCAGCGTAGCCATGAAGCGCAACCGATACTTGCCCATAATTCCCTCCGCTGTCAGCGACATTTGAGGGGTATTGTAGGTGAACCAGTTATCGGAGTACATCTTCTGGAATAAGGCTACTTCCCTTTCAGAAGCCTTATCGAAAGCCTTGCGCCACGTTGCCAGAAAGTCAATGGGTCTGCCATCCTTGTACAGACCTTTGAATTTTGAATAAATTGATTTCATGCGTTATCCTCCTTTCTTTAGAATGATTGAGTGAGTTTAACGTGCGGATTGGCTTTCAGGAACTTTCCTGTAGTGTCTTTCTGGCTTGCCGGGATAGGCGGAACACGCCTTTCATACATTGCGTATTGCATTGTATCTGCCGAAACATCAATGCCAGTTTCAAACTCGCTTACCTCCACATCGTAGATAGTTACAGCGTTAGCCTCACCGATTTCAGCGGCATTGGAAGATTTATCCACTACCTCCACCAGTACATCATCCTTAGCAAGCCCGGTGATTTCTTTGGAAAGCGTGATAATGTAGTTTTCGTTCTTAGCCTCAATCTTGGAGATAGAAACAGCATCGGTAAAAGTGCCAGAGATAGCACCAGCCTTAGCCACCTTATCGCCAACAGCGAAGCAAGGAGCAAAAAACTCATCCACCAGTAAGCGAACGATCTTCTTATCATCGTCATCTACCTCCACCACCTTAGCGGTTTTCACCACGCTAACGAGCCGGGTTTGCTCATCGTAGATTGCAAGAGTTCCAGCCGGGATAGTGTCACCAACATTGAAACGCTGTTTGGTGACATCCAGATTGAAACCGCCTTGCACAATAGAGGGACTACCCGTAAATATCGGGCGTTCCCCTGTAAATGAGTGCTTTTTCCTTTTCATTGCGATTTTATTTAACAGTGATTGATTCCAGCAAGCTATTAGCAGCTTCATCTATCTGTTTTTCGCTTGCCGCTTTAGAACCCTCTGAATCATCAGGCGCAAGACCTGCCGTAATGAAGTCTTGTTTGAGATTTGCTACAGCCTCTTCTATATCCTCATCATCGGATATGGATTTGGCGAAGCGATCACGGAACTTAGCCGGAATCTTGTGCTTTGCCATAGCAGCGTTAATATCCGCCATGCGCTTTGCCTTGTTTTCGTCAGCCTCATACTTAGCTAACTTCTCTTCCAGAGCCTTAATCCGCTTCTCATTCGGATCATCCTTTTTGTTGGGATCATCGCCAGAGCCTTTGCCGCCCTTATCGTCTGGATCGTCATCTTCTCCGTCCTTTTTCCCTTTCTTGGAATCATCCTTTTTCTTGTTTGCCCATCTGGTAGCTTCTCCCTGACTTTCAGTAGCCACGTCAGCTATCAGGTTTGCAGTCGTTTCAATCGCTGCATCATCGGTCGAATCATCCTCAATGCTGCCACCCAATTTTTCGGTTATCGCTTTAAGGTACTTCTCCGATAGACCAGTGTCCTTACACAAGTCCTTGGCCTTTTCAAAGAGTTTCTTATTCATACTTGAATTGCATTTATAGTCCGTTAATATGTGACTTCTACAGCGCAAATATAGAAAATAATTCCGTAGAAATGTGTTTATTGAACACAGAAAATTTACCGAGTTAATGTATTTATTTTCTGTATGTTAGAAAATTGATTAGAGTTTTACAGAAAAATTCTCCGCAAATTATTTGGTATATTACAAATAACACACTATATTTGCACTGTGTTTAAGGAACACACATAACAAGAATAGCAACATTAAAAGATTTCGGATATGAATAAGAAAGAGTTTGAAGAAAGAACAGGATTAAAGGTGCAAGATGATAGCTACTCTAAGATAGAGGAAAGCTATATGAAAACAGACCTTGACAAAGATCAGTTCTGTAAGTTGTGGGTGGAAAACCCGGATGCACTAAGAGAGATCGAAACGAAAACGGTGCTGGTTCGTGAGCTTTACGAAGAGCGCAAGAGCCTTGCAAACTTCTTGATTGATCAGGCTGAAAAATGGAGTGCATCAGACTTGCGAGAAAAAGCAATCGCCATGATAGGTGAAAGGGAATATCTAAGGCGCAAGATTGCCAGAGGATATAATCTTTGGGATGCCGATAAAGAGTTATTGGATAACATTCTAAGGAAATAGATTATGAGCGCAAAGACGCACCTAATAATGAATAACTTAAAAACAAAAAGATATGGAAGCAACGATTAAACAAGTACAGGAAATTGTATCAGTTCTCACAGAGGAACAACAGCAGCTATTGAAAGACACTATCAACTATGGTGTATGGGGTGATGCAGATATGGAATTTCTGGATGAGAACGGGAATATAGAAACAGTCGGAATGTATGGATATTGTACCAATGATGCAAAAGAAGCCGGGCATTTTTCGGGTAGAAAGGTTGCCGCAATGTTCCGATCAATCTACAAAAAGCTATGCCCGGCAAACCGAAACCAGACAGGCAGATATATTTCCCACTGTAACGACTGGTGGGGTGATGGTTCAGGCGATATGCTGTTTATCAGACATAGTTACTATAGAGCCTTTGAAGAGTGGGCAAGACAATAACAAAACGGGTGGGGAAACCCACCCTTAACCAATAAATGCAACATCGAATATGAATAATCCAATTTACATCAGAGTGCTACAGCACGATAAGAACGACCAGATACGCATAGGTGAAGCCTTTCCAGCTACAGACTTGGAACAGGTGGAAAAGAACATAATAGCCCAATATGAAGCAAAAACAGCTTGGTGTGGCGGCTTCAAAGTGGCGTGTGAACGGTACTACAAGCGCATTGCAATAGTCAATGCCGTTAATCTTGGAATAATGCGATTGATTTATAACGAATAACTACGGATATGGGAATACTGAAAGATGCAATACTGGATGCCCTCAAAGAGCAGGGTGTAAAAGCGGAGTGGGTAGGAGAAAAGCCCAGAGTATTGAAAACGGCTGCACAAAGCAAGTACGATGATTTGCGAAAAGCAGAGCGGAACTATACCAGAGGTGTACATGAAGCAAGAAAGGAGGCTAACAATGGATGTAATCAAGATTACTAAGAATGTTTACACGGTACAACAAGCCGTTGAAAAGCCGTTTATGAAATTCGGAACATTCCGTGCGACAAGAGAAAGACTTGGGCTGTCTGTAATAAGGAGGTGCTTTAATTGTGGGCATAAGTTCAAAGATGAAGATGATACTTATCTCATTATATTCAAAAACGCACCTAACCAATTATTCTGTGAAAAGTGCAATGATCTTGCTTTGGCAGACATGAAGAAAGGAGGTGAACAATGAGGGGTATAACGAAAGCAGCCAAACAAGCAAACGGTAAAAGCCAGTCATGCGTAAAATGCCCTCTGAAGAACAGTAGAGGTGTATGCTTGCCAGAATATCAACGTGTATGCTCCGATGCTTTCATAGAGGGATTCAAGAAAGGTGTAAAATGGTTACAACAAAGACAAAAGGAGGAATTATGAGATACGCACTAAGGAATCAAGATAAAATATCCTCTGTGTATAGTGCCGCTTACTTGAACGATCATATCATTAAAAGCCTTGATTCATATTTTGGCAATACAAATGATGATCGCATAATAGAGGACATTTCACAAGAGGGATTTGCAACCAAAACAGGAGAAAATTATCCAGTGTTAAGGATTAACGATATTTCAGATAATAATGCAATGTTGGAGTTTGTGGTACTAAGACAAACATACGATGTGTTGAATTTAGCATTCTTAGGAAGAATGAAAGGATAAGATTATGGACGAACAATACGAGAGCATTAAAAATAAGCTGAAAAAGCTATTGGCACTTGCAGAACGAGGTGTGCAAGGTGAAGCCGATAATGCCAGAAAATTGCTTGAAAAGCTATGCAAGGAGTACGGTGTATCTATGGAGGAACTGTTAGATGAAAATCAGTTGAAAAGATATTACTTTGATATTGGTAGAAATGCGCTATATAAGGATCTATTCGTGCAATGTTATTGCAAGGTTTCACAAAAATACTCATTGAGTTTTTATAAGGAATCAAGAAGCAAAATATCAGTAGAAATGACAGCTCTTCAATATGCAGAACTTGTGAGCCTATTTGAATGGCATAAAGCGAACTTCAATAAGGATTTGGAGGACATGAAAAAGAACATCTTACTCGCATACTGCCGAAAGCATCATCTTTACAGCGATATTAAGCCCGAAAATGACAGAGAGCTAACGGATGATGAACGCAAACGGCTTATCAAAATCATGTTCATGCAAGAGAGCCTAAATGACAATCAATATCATAAACTTTTAGAGCAAGTAGGCAAGAAATGAAAACACTGTTTATTGATGTGATGCTCAAAGGCAGATTTGTTGCCACATTGCGCTACAGATATTGCCCGGCTTTCCCCCTGGATATTGAAGAGCTATCAGCGTTTGTGGTTAGCAAACTGCCTACTTTAAGAAACAAACCGTTTAACATAGTATTTTGAATGAAAAAGGAACAGATAGAAAAGGCTGCAAGAGAGTTTACCGATGACTTGATTGCTGAAAACTATTTTGATGTGAATTACGAAGAAGATAACTACGATGCTGGTAGTCTTCATGCTACAAGCGAAGTTGGCTCTATGGCTTTCCTGAAAGGTGCAGAATGGCGCATTAACAGCGTATGGCACGATGTAAACAAAGCACCACAAAAAGGTAAGTTTGTACTATTTGAGTGTAACAGAGAGTATGGAGTAACCTATACAGTAAATTATGGAGAAAATTATGATATAATGAAGAATGTGATAATCCGTTGGGCATATATTGAAGATTTAATACCGACTAAATAGGCAACATTCTATTGAAAAATATTCTGGAAAATGGTAACAATTAATGGCAAAATATTCTATGACAAGCCCGGAAGTTGTGGTACTTGCCCATTCTTCGACAATGGGCGTACAACTACATATCCCGGCACTCTGATAGGTTTTTGTGGTCTATTTGGTGAAAACCATAAGAGCTACATAAATCCACCCAGAAGATGCCAGAAGCTATTTAATAAGGCTTTTCGTTTTCCAGATGGGAGCAAACTTGTTATAGTAGCAAATAACAATCAATAATTTGTTATATGTAATATAATTCGTATATTTGCGTTCAATAAACACAGTAATAATGAAGCAAGAATTTAAGGTTATCCATGTAGAACTAAGAGAGCCGTACAAAGGAAAGATTCACTACTACTTTGGCTCAAAGGCAGCGATATATGACACGTTGCCGGAAGAACTGGTAGGAATAGCCAAAGAAAGCCTTTGGAATGTGGATCTTTCCAATGGGGAATACTCAAACAAGCATTGTATTATTCGGATGGGGAAACTCAAACGGAAACAGCAATCAAAGAAAGGATCGTAATATGGAAGATGAGAAAATCAAGAGAATGTGCGAGGAAAGCGCAAATAATTTCGCCATTGCATTTGAAGAGTTGGCGAAAAGCATTGCTGAAACTGACAAGGAGTTTCATTCACTCATGGATTCCGCTATTGATTCCGTTATGAAACAATCCATTGCGGACGCATTCATTAAAGAAATGAAATGGCTTGATAAGCTGGTATCTTCTCACTGGTTCACACGATGGTATTACCGAATGAAATACAGGAAAGCGAAGTACGCCAGAATACAGGTAGAGAGGTATTATAATCAAAACTTCAAGTGATATGTTAGGAGCGATTATTGGCGATATTGTAGGATCACGGTTTGAGTTCCACAATACAGACAAATACGATTTTGAAATGTTCACCGATGAAAGCACTTTCACGGATGATACCATTTGCACCATTGCGATAGCGGATGCCATAACCAAAGGCATTGACTACAAAAGCAGTTTGCTTGAATGGTGTAGGAAATACCCCACTCCCAAAGGTGCATACGGTGGCGGCTTTGCCCGTTGGATATTTTCAAGCGATCCGCAACCTTACAATAGTTTCGGAAATGGATCGGCAATGAGAGTTAGCCCAGTCGCTTGGGCATTTGATGGTTTGGGCAAGGTGCTGGAAGAGGCAGAAAAGACTGCAAGTGTAACACACAACCACCCGGACGGGATTACGGGTGCTGTAGCCATTGCACACGCTATCTACCACCTACGCACCACACACGATTTGCCCGGACTTGAAAAGGTAATGAATATATATTATCCACGCTTTATGCTTGGCAATTATTTCTCTGGCGTGTTTGATGAAACGTGTCCGGGTACAGTTCCCGTTTGCCTGAAAATAGTCCGTGTAAGCACTTCATTTGAAGATGCCATAAGACGTGCTATTTCTTGGGGTGGCGATAGTGATACCATAGGCGCAATAGTCGGATCAATGGCAGAAGCGCAATGGGACATACCAGAGGATATGCGCAAAGAGGCTTTCAACAGATTGCCCGTTGATATGCTAAATGCGTTTGGGGATTTCTTTCAGAAACTTAATAACAAGAAAACAATATGATAACAAACAAGATAATAGAAAATTTGTGTAGCACGTTGCAAATAGACAAAAAACAACTGGTTACTATCATAAACAATGTGCATCTAAAAAAGTATGTTTATCCAGTTGATATTAGATCCCTTTCGGAATTAGGAATACCAGTTATCAGTGTTATATCAAACATTCTAAACATACCAGCGAAAAAGGCTTGCGAACTATGCACAGAAACAATAAACAAAGAAACAAAAGAGGTATGCCCACCAGATATAACCTATGAAGATCTTTTGGTCGTACTTGGTATAATAGCACAAGATTTTGAAATTAGAAAACAACAAGCTATTTTGAGAAAGTATGAAAACAAGTGAGGATTGGAACAAAGCCGGATTCTTTTCCGGAATTACAGAGGATTATTCAAATTACCACTGGTATAAGGGAGAAAAGGAAAATCCGTACACCAAAGACACATTCCACCCCTTAGCTGCTTCTTTTTGGGAATATGAGCGTGATTTCCATTTCGGGTATCTTGATAAGGCAGACACAAACAAAAGCCTTACAGAAGCCTACAATGAATGGAAAAAGGAACTTATCAATGACTATTTACCCGGTAAATCTCCAAATCCATACGGAGATACTACGAATTGGGAAAAGTCCTTTGAAACTGGCAAAAGAGAGGCTTAACAGCCCCTCTTTTTTTATATTTCTTCCAACTCCACAACCCAACCTCTTCCAAAGCCAAATTTACGCTCCGTTTCTTGGTACACCTTTAGCACCTTGAAGCGTGATCCGGCACGAAACACAACCTCATCTTCATTGGGGTAGTGTGATATGGCTTTCACATCCACACCTTTCTTGCTCTTGATCACCAGCATAAGATTATCGCCAAAGATTGCCGTGTTCTCTATGCTTGTGGTGCTTGACATAAAAGCCTTGTTTACATAGGGAGTTCCAGACGATAAGCATTGTTGCATTTCCTTGATATACTTCTCCAGCTTCATAGAATCAAAGCTAATACCAGAGAAAACAGTGCCGTTATACCGTGGCATTTTCTCCAGTGCTGCGTTATGAGCCGGATAGTATTTCTGGCACAATCCTCCGTAATCCTCAACTTTCCCGAAGTACGGATCTACTATGCCATAGCCATAATTATTGCACCATTTAGAGCCATAGGTGTAGCGATTGATCAACGCAAGCTCATCTACAGGAATGCCAGTCTTTTTGCTGTATGCCCTCATCTTATCCTCTTCGCTACTGTAGTTCTGCCATCTGCCACCAATAGCATTATTCCCGGAATGGTTTACAGGTGCATTGACATACTCATCCAGAGCCTTTTTCGCAAGTTCTTCCGTTTCTCCGTTCAGTTTAACCAGTTTGCCTTGCTTATCAACATACTTCAATGCAAGTTCTTTCTTGTATTCAGCAAGACGCTTGTAGGCATACCCAACATTACTATCCCACTGGCTACCGTGTTGAGCCAAAGCCTTATCATAAGCATCTTGAAGCCGTGCAACTTCCAATTTCTCTTCCGCTGTAGCATACAAGTCAATGGTAGATCCATCGCCTTGCTTTGCCAGCTTGGAAAGTCTGGCTTTCTCTACCTCATGGATCTTCGCCTTAACCTTATCAGTCAGTGTTCTAATCTCCGTTGCAGTCTTTCCGCCATTGATAGCCTCATTCAGTTCATTTTGCAATGCTTTCAAAGGCTTGCTTTTGCTCTTGTACTCCAGCAAAGGTTTGGCAGCATCTACGGCTAACTGTATTTCATATTGAGCCTTGACGGATTCCAGTTCCTTTTCAAGCATCTTCACCATTTCGGGCGAAGTAGGAAACTTGTTTTTGTCGGCTACCCACTTCTTTTCAAACTCCAGTTTCTTTATCTGGTACGGAAGATCCCCAACGGATATTTTTGCCTTGAACGCATCGAAAGCATCATACAAGGCTTGTACGGCACTTTCTCCGTATTTCCCTACCAATTCCTTATGATGCTTCTGTTCTGGTGTCAGAGGGTGCAATATCTCATCCACACCGCTTTTATTGTCCCGTATGAAGTACGGCAAAGTTCCCTTTGAGGTCGCTTCATTGATACGATCCTCATTAGCCTTTACCCATCCTTTGAAGTGTGTAGGAAAATCCTCTACGGCATTCTCGCTGTTTTCAAGTGTTGCGTTCTCATCCTCCAGAATCCGCTCCAACATCTTTTCTATTTCCTCATCCTTTGCCAGCACTGGCACTTGGTAACACCTACAGTTAGGATGCCAGCCAGTCCACTTGAATGTTTTCGGATAGATCCCTTTCAGATCATCGCAAATGTCATGTATGGGGTGATTGTTGCTCAACTTGATTTCAATTCCTACAACAAAATCCAGTTGCGCCCAACGGGTGTAGTCGGCAGTCCTGTAGGCAATGTTTGTTTCAGTCCGGGCAAGTCTTTGTGCGTTACGATATGAGGAACGGTAAACACCCTTTCCGGGGTGGTATTTCTTCGGGTTATCATCTATCCACTTGTAGGATTCAGTTGCCGTGTCGTACACTCTGCGTTTCCACTTCCTGCCATATATGGGGTTTCCGTTCTCATCTTCTCCAATCTTCACACGGAAACGCCTGTACCACCTATCCGGGTCGTTCAGGTACTCTTTAATCTTGGTTGCAAGCCTGTTGGCTGGTATGCCCTCACCGATAGCCAGATCCAAAGTCTTTTCAAGCTCTTCTTTGTACATCCCTGTGTACTTCCAAACCTTTTGCGATAGGTTTAAGCCGTCCTTTGTCTTTCTGGCAAAGAAAGCATCCATAGCCTCCATGTTTCGGAGAAAGAACCGGGCAAAGTGCTTATCCTCTATAGAGTGTTCACCAAACACACTTTTAACCAAACCATCATTGTTTTCATTGGATAAAAGCCACTCCTTTTCTACGCTGTTTCGGATCGTCTGGTAAGTCTGGCTGTACATATTGCGAAGTATGGGCGTAACATCTTCACTGTAGCCATACTCCGAAAAGGAAAACGGCTTACCATCTTCAAGCTCCGTGCCTTTCACAAGCTCAATGATTTTACCCAGTGAATCAAGATAGATCTTACGCACTTCGGAAGCATACCCCTCTGTGCGCTTGAACAACTCCTGCTGTAGCTTCTTTTCGTTTATGTACTTCGCCATACTGTTTTACCCTTTCTTTTGGAAATGTTCGCACCAGTCGCTATCCAGAAACTTTGAATACTTATGGAATGGGCATTTGCACAAAAACGGCTCACCTTTCCAGTTCAATTCATGGTAGCCGTATGAGTGCTTGCATTCTCTACAATGGTACTTCAATTCGGATCGTTTCAGTTTCTTTGCCATCACTCATCATCATTTAGAAAACTATCTAACAAATCCTTTTTTGTCCCGAAACAGGCACATTCGTTGTGGTGGTAAACGGGATCTTTATCACCAGCACAACGGTATTCTTTGCGCTGTATCTCTACATACCAAACTTTGGTATATAATTCACCTGAAAGAATACCACCAGTACCGGGAATAGTTCCCCCTGTTACTTCTATCTCTATTCCGTCAATACGGATCTTCTCCGGCTTGTTATCACGCATGATCCAAACCTCATCGCCAACATGATATTTTGTATGTATTTCCATTATTCGCCCTCCCCAAATACATCAGTTCTGTTTAGTGCCATTTGTCGCTCCAGTGCTTCGGCTTGCTCCTTGCTTATTTGCTCGTATTCCTTTTGTGCATTCTTCACAAGGTAGGAAAGTTCCAGAGTGGACTGCAAAGAGAGTGCGCCAGCCCCGTACTGTTTCAGGACATCGGCAAGCATTTCGCTCACATCATCACCGAAAGGCTCTTGAAACTCGTGTGTCAGCTTCAATGCCTCATACTTGGATTTGTTTTTATAGTCAAGCACATTTCCCATGATCGAAAGCATGATACTTCCGTGCCTGTTCATGTAATCATCGTGGGTTTCCTTGCGTTTCTCTGCCTTGATAACAGCCAGAAGCATAACCTTTCGGATAGCCTTTGCGGAAAGGTTGCCCAGATTCTTCATGTTGTCAAAGTCAATGTTTGGCGTAAATGACTTGGAAAGAATGTGCTTATCCAGACGCTCATACTCGTTAGCCTTGCTCTGTGAGGCTTGATCCCATGTAAGATACTCTATTTTTCCACCGTCTTTGAGGATAAACAACTTAGCCTCATCCTCTGACTTTGGCAAAGAATTGAGGATTTCAGCCGTTGCCACCATAGCCGGGTTTGCAAAACGATCGTTCACATCTGCATCCGTGCTTTCCAATGATTCCGACCGCTCGATCATTGCTTGTACTCCTGCGTGTTCCACCTCTTGCTCAAACAGAAGCACTGGTATTTTACCAACAGGGTTTTGAAGCACCGCAACCTCCCATCCGATATTTCCACGCTTTGCCCGGTATATGGTATCGGCTGTGTAAATATCCACATGGTAAACAGTCCTATTCCCTGCCTCTGTAAGATAATACCCCCATGCAAATGCTGTGAGCCGCTTATATTGATCCTTGACGGTGTAAATATCATCGCCATTTTTCTTGCATAACACATTCAGCAAAAGCCGTGGGTTATCTTCTTTATCCCTATACACATGGTATAGTATAGCCGCTGTTCCCTCCGATCCAGCCGCTCTTTTGGCTTCTCGTACACGGGCATTGAAGTGTACTTCATCATTCAAATTTTTGTAACTCTCAAATGCTTCATCCGTACCCTCTGAAAGTTGCCCCCATTTTACAGGTCTGCCATACAGGAACACCAATGCGATCTCATTGATAAACGGCTGGTAAGGGATAGGTATTTTCCACCTCTTGCTCCAGCGCAAAAAGTTCCCGTTCTTATCATACACCGCACGATCCTTTCTTTCCATAATCTTATGGCTGCTTACCTCATAATCACGTAGATTCTTGGTTGCGGCAATGGAATGATCGTACATCATTGTTAAGGCTCTTGATACATCCTTTGCATCCAGAAGTTCCGCAAAGCTCTGTTGGTAGCCAACAGCCGCTTTCACTTGGTTTGTAAGTACATTGAATAATCCCATACTATTTTGAATTTACCCGGTTAAACCTAATCTTCGTTCTATATCGTCTGGTATCTCATACTCGTTGTAATCAAACCACGATCGCATGAGCATCATATCCCGCCAGTCCGGGGAACATCCCAAATCCTCTTTGATAGCCTCCTTTGGTTTCAGCTTCAAACTTCCGTCATCGTCAGGCTTCCATGTTTGCAGTTGTTCAAGTTCCCTCGCTATCTGCTCTTTGTCCGCTTGACTTACCAGATCCTCATTTATTCCCACATCAGAAGCGTTGATATGTTCCGCCAGTTTATAGCCGCATTGTGCTTGCAAGTTCTGGTAGTTCTCATCTTTCAAAGCACGGCTGTTGTTCACAAATCCCTGTATGTTGCAACTATCCACAACACCACCGCCCACACCGTCCTCATCCACAATACACCGATAGTTTGGTATTCGGTACTTCTTCTGGCATCGGATAATGTACGCTTGTATGTCTGTAGTCTTGCTTACGGGAAAACTCCTTATGTCTATGATATTCCATCCGTCCCATACGGCTATCCTCGCATAGTCAGCACCGAAACGGGCAATATCTCCAGTTAGGTAGTGAGTGCCTGTTTTCTTGGCGATCCTGTTACCGAATATCGCCATGATAGCATCATGGGAACAAAGGGAATTTGGGTTATCGTCATACTCCCAGTTACCCTTAAACAGACGCTCGAACTTCACTTTATCAGAGGTCGTTTTCAATCCCTCTATGTAATCAGGATCAATAAACGGATTCTCTTGCACAAGGCACGATATGTAATACTTGTATTCTGGAAGTTTGCCAGTAGTGAAAGGCTTGTAAAACAAATCATACATCCAGTTCTTTTTGGGGTTGCAAGTGATAAACAGTTTGCGCCTTAGCCCGTATTCTTCATTCTTGAAACGCCCCACACGGGTTTTGAGGGTATCATAAGCACCGAAGTTTACTTCTCCACCCTCTTCAATCCAACCGCCCGTGAACTCAATAGATCCGTAACGCTCATACAGAGGATCACCCGGCTTGTATTGCAAATCCAGAAAGTCAATGCGTGATCCGTTGTAGAACTCAATGTAGTTAAGGTTGGCATTGTACTTATAAAGCGTATCATTCACACCGTAACGGGCGCACACTTGGTAGAATGTTATCAGTGTGGATTGGGTTATACGCTTCAACTCCGCACGTCCTATAAACCACTTCGTGCCGGGGTAGCAAAGACACATGAAGATAAGCCATGCCGCACCAGTCCACGACTTAGCACCACCAGCCGCACCACCATACAAGATTTCAACGTGTTCTGTATCGGTAAGAATGCGCAAAGCATCAGCTTGTTTGTCGTGCCTCTTACCGTCACGGCAAACAATGAAGTCGAAACAGCCACGCTTGAATAGCTCAACCTTGACTGCAAGACCAATAGGCACTGTTATCGCTTTACTACTTCTTGCCATCTTTCTTCATTGCGATCTTTTCAGTCAGAGCATTGTATTGCAATAGCTCTTCCGTACTCAATGCGGATAGATCCACACTGTTTGTTGTCGTAACCTGTGCGTTCACATCACCCTCAATAGGCTGTGTTGCTTTGCCAAAGATCCTGTCAAAGATCATTTCAATAGTGAATGTCCTACCATAGCGAATGTCTGAATTGATAGCCGAAACAATGTTAAGCACCCAAATAGGGGTGTCTTTGTTCGGCTGTCCGTTCTCATCCTTGATAAGCCTTTCAAGTTCATTAGGGCTACGCTCCATTAGAAAGCGGATCACATTGAAGTAATCCTCTTTCTCCAGTTCATGCCCTACGCTTTGCCCAATCAACTTCTTTAGCTGCTTATATAGCTTGGGCTTCCTGCCTCTGTTGTGAGGCTGGTTGTCTTTGGTGAAGCGTGTAGCCTTTCCATATTCTCCTATGTCCTTATTCCCTACCATTAACCGATTATTAACCGTTTGAGCCGCTCAACAATTCCGTCCTCTTCTTCTCTGCCTCTTCGTATGTCTTTGCCACAATCAAACAATCCTCTTCCCCGTACTCTTTGCCCTCTTCATCCAGATATATAGCCTCAATGGTGGTATCTACATTCCCATATTCAGGTTCATATCCGTTAAAACTGGTAGTTACCTTGTAGCCTTTGGTAAGTACCGGGAAAGCCGCTTTTTCTGCATCTGCCACGATATAATTTTCAACTCCTACTTTCAGGCTGTCACTAACAAGGAATAGAGGCAACTGCCTAACTACCTCCTTGATTTTGTCGTACAATGAGATCTCCACACTTTCGGCTTCTGCACCTTGCGTGGAAACCTCAACATCGGAAAAATTATTCTGTTTACTAAAACTCATCTTAATCATAGTTATCTGTGTTTATTGAACACACTATAAAACCAAAAGAAAATCGGATATAATTTACCCGATTCCCTTTTCATTCGGTTATGTTAGGCTTTTTCTTGCGCTTGGTACTTCTTCCAATACCAATCTATCAAGTCATTGCCTTGCGCTTCCAGTTCCTCGTAAGCATCCTCTTCATCCAGAAGAGCGTTTGCTTTGTCAATTACTCCCATGAGCAACTGCTGCTGCTCTTCGGTGGCACTATGCACCTCAATTTCTCCGTTGAGTTGCTGTTGGATCACCTCAATTTCCTTTTCTGTTAGTACAATCTTTTTCATTTTCAATATCTTTAGTCGTTACAAAATTACTCATAATTTGTATTTCTTGGCTATGTTCTTAACCGCTGTTGTGTATTTGTCGGACTTTCCATGTATGGCTTTCGTCACCGTTTCAGCCCAAAACTCACTAACATTTGTTGCGGCATACTTACCATAGCCAGACTTCTTTTTATCCTTACGCCATTGGGTATATAGCTTGTTGATCTCCTTTCCTGCCGCCTTTTGCTTTGCACCCGTCATGTGTTGATTCCATGTTGCGTGTGCCAGTTCATGTGTCACTGTGTGTGCAATAGGCTTGTTTGTCTTGGTACTCCAACCGCTTGCATATCCTTTTCTATGCGAAGCCTCAATAGCACTTTTTGACTGGTTGAAATGAGCCTTGTTAAGATACACCCCATCAGACTTCCCATTTACTGTTACGTGAACTCCGTATGTTCCTGCTGGCAAGTCTGCCAGTTTCACACTTCTTTGCCTCACGCCCATCACAGCATGGTATCTGGAAATAGCTTCTTTTGTCGCCTTGTACGCTGCTGGATCTTTCATGTTCACCAACGGCTCTGGCTTTGATATTTTACCCTTGAAAGTGGCATCGCCCGGCTGTAAGCCTCCACGTGTTCCGCTTGAATTTCTACCCATATTCGTTACTTCTTTTTTGCGTTTATAAAATCGGTTACATACAGTAGCCCATGTTTCCGGCAAAACGCTTTCACTTCCTCACCACCTCCATAAACAAGTAGGTTAGGCTTTTCAAGCCCGGAAATCTCCTGCGCTACTTGGAGATCCGATTTAAGGCTTTCCATCCACCCGTCCAGCCCTCGTGTGGCAAAAGCATTATATCCTTTCGGAATCCCCATTTTGTTGTACTCTATGAATTTGTGAGATACATTCAAATCAGCATACACCCTTATACCGCATTCTTGGAAGTAACGGGATAACCAACGCTTTTTGTAGATAAGCTGTAATCCCCATGCTATAGGTGTCTGGTCATGGCAGCTACAATTCGGCTCTACCACCGCTTTGCAGCCACTTGTGAGCAAGTTTATCGGATCTTTGAAAAGAGCCTCAAACCTGTAATCATCCACATAGAAATGATAGGTTACTACATCTTTCCTCAATCTACTGTTAGCACCCCACGGAGATAACGGCAACTCCAGTTTCCCGGCTTGCATTTCCAGAAGCAAGTTAGGGATCTCAAAAATGTTGTCGCTCTCATACAGCACATCTTTGAACATTGATCGGTAAAAAGCCTCTTTGTCGTTCCCCTCATCGCTATCATCCTCTTGCTCATCATTCAGGGCATCATCTTCCGGCTCATCCTCTTCAACCGATTTCTTCTTTGACTTCTTCGGCTCTGTATCTTCCGGGATAGTAAGCCCCATAAAGTCAAAATCGGTGTCTTTCCAGACATCATCCACTTTCAGAGCATTAAAATCCCATTCCCCGTTATTGATATTGTCCCGGATAATGATATTCTTCTCTTCATCTTCCGTTAGATCTGAATAAACGACTGTTGGAACTTCTTTCAGTTTCAATTTCTTTGCCGCTTTCAGCCGTTGGTTTCCTGCTATCACAACCAGTTTGCCAGTCCTGTCAGATAGCGTAATTGGTCGGTGCTTCCAGAACCCATAGATCTTGATACTATCCACCAGCCGATCCATATCGGCTTTCTTGATAGTTCTTGGATTGGTTTCCAGAAGTACCAATTCCGACAAAGGGCGATATGTTATCTCGCTACACTTCATCGTCAGCCTCCTTTTCTTCGTTTTCTTCCGCTTCCCCGGCATCGCTTACTGGAAGATTATCCAGATACTGATCCAGCCCGATAGACTTGCGGAAACGCTCTACAATGCGGCAAGGTATGATATAAATACGCTTCTTCATATAGAGGAAACGGCTATTGTCCGACACATCCACACCAACAGCATAGAACTTCCCACGGTAAGACAAAGGCAAAGGCAGCTTGTCATAAATAAACAAACGGCTTTCCTCAACCTTTGAAATGGTTGCACTCCTGTTATACTCGTTATTGAGGTAAATGTGCATCACATCACCTTTCTTCATGTTGTCCGCTGGCATCCACTTGTTTACAAAGTAGCCGCCCCATCTGACAAACAGAAACACAACCAGAACGGCAAGGCAAATCAAAACAATTCCAAACATAGCTATCAATTTACTTGGTTAATGATACAAAGATATGAATTTATGTGTTTAATGAACACACTTTTATGGATAAAAATAGCCTAATACCCGAAAACAAGCATAGCCGCATCCCTGCCATGCTCATTTGTCCGTTTGTCCCAACCTGTATAACGCTTGAAAGTTTCCTGTTTGAGCTTGGTTACATTCCTTTTTGGGGCAACCATTTCAAACGAAACACCCAGATCTTTCAGGTAATCTTCCCAGATAGAGGCATCACGCTTCACAGATCCAACCCCTTGCAGCCTCTTCCGCTCTTCTTCTCTTGTCATTCTTTCAGTGCCGAACCAGTTTCTTTGCCTCGGATCTTCCACCCGGACACAAACCAGCTTTTCGCCAGTAGCCTTTTCTTGATCCGCATAGGCTTTCACTCGTTCCATAGCCTTATGGATAGGTAGGCTATCCACTTCCAATAGCCTACCTTTCTTGCTGTCCCATTCGGCATAACCTGTATTTGTTCCTGTATCTATGCCTATGTATATCATGCCTCTTCTTCTTGGTTGTTAGGTATCTCGTACAATATCACGCCTTTCATTTCCCTTGCATCCTTTCTTGGCTCAAACAGTTGCGCCATCAAAAGGTTATCCGGCAAAAACTTGTAGCGTATTTCCTTGATCAGCGGCAGACCTATAGGAACTTCGCTCATAATGTGCAAAGTCCAAAGGCGGTTATCTTCCCGTCTTACACTAACTATCGCAGACTTGTACAAGAAAGTGCCAGTCTTGTATTCTCCGTACTCATCGGAACACTCCACTTCCTTTTTTGCCGTTTCTTCCAGCATCTTAATGAATCCGGCATTAAGCCTTTTCTTACGTTTTGCCCAGTATTCCGGGTAAATCACTCTTGCATTCTTGCTTTCGTCAGTTTTCATATCATTCTTGGTTTTTAATTGATACCCTTATAGACGCTTTAGTTTCTACATCAACTAAGTATTGCGCATACATATCTCCGTGTTCCTCTTGGAATCTGGCTTTGTCGAAATTCTTGCGCTTAGACGGTGCAATGTAGGATATTCGTATTCTCTCATTTTCCGCTTTCTTTAGATCATGCGTCTGCATAAGTTCCAACATCTTATCCTGTATCTGCCTCTTCCGATCCTCCAGCCTTGCTATATCCGCATCCAGAGAAATATACTCATCCTGTAGTTCAAGAAGATCATCCGGCATCGGCTCAAATGTCTTTTCTTTCTTCTTTGCCATAATCAGACTTTGTAAGGTGAAACAATATCATAAATAGCCTTGCATATCTCAATATCATAGAGCGCATCATGCAAGCGGTTAGGATCTACATTAATGCCCAGAAACTTAGCAACCGTCCCCTGTTTGAAATTCTCCATTTCAGCACGATTTGCAGCAAGGTACGGAGTGGCAAGAACCATCACATCAATAGAATTGCTCCAGAACCACGAACCAAAATACTTATCTCCGTTCTGTAAGAACCATGCCCGGAGAAACTGGTTATCAAATGAAGCGTTGTTGTACCCGGCAAGAAAGAACTTATCCTGCTTGTTGTACTTATCCACATACTTTGCCAGCATATCCACAAATTGCTTATACACTTCGCCCATAGGTGGGTAAGCCATTATTTGCTCCTTTGTCACTCCTGCCACATCCAGAGCCTCCTGTACTATTTCAGCTTTTGGATTGGGCTGTACATGGTAATTGAAACTTTCACGGATTTCACCGTCAATCACTACCATACCGCTTATCTGGTGAATGCCGTGCCGATTCACCAAAGTACCTGTAGTTTCTAAGTCAAAAAATAATGTTTTCATATAGAGTAAATTAAAATGGTAAATCACCGTCAGACGGTCGGCAATCCCGAACCGTAAACTTATTCACTTCAAACGACTTTATCGTGCAAAGCACATAAGCCTTTTTTCCTGTGCTTTCGGCAAGTCTTTTTGCTTCTTTTTCTGCATCTTCCGGGTGAAAATGCTTAAAATTCGGAGTGTTTCCACCATCAACAAACACCATGTAAAACGGGATCTCCTTGCAATTCTCTTTCTCGCTCATATCAATTAGCTTTTTTATATTGTTTCATCGCTTGGTATAGGCTTTGCTCCTTATCCAGAAGTGTAATCAGCCGATCCACATCAACCATCCTTTCCCCATCCAGATAAGCCCAGACACTACGCAACGCATCGGCAACAGCCTTTGCCTCCTTTGATTCTTTCAAGTGTGCCGTTACTTCTCTGTTTGTTGCAGTATCTCTGCCTTGCTCCTTTGCCGCCTTAACAGCATTTTGAGCAGCTTTCACTTGATCCGATTCTGTTTCATAGCTTGAAGCGATTTCCCGTGCCGCTGTAATGGATAACTCATTTCTCATTATCCGCTCTTGCAACTCATTTGGCAAGTCCAGAAGAGAAAGGCACTTGCTTATATAAGCCGGGGACTTCTTGAATTTGTCCGCTATCTCAACCTGTGTATATCCGAACTCATCTTTGAAACGCTGGAACATCAAAGCACACTCATATTCAGTGAAACGCTTCCCCTCATTTCTCATCATCTGCTCTATGTACAGATCTTCACGGCTCATGGTTGGCGGTCGCTTCAATGCTTTCACGAAAGGAATATCCGCACCCTCTGAAATAGCCATCATGGTTGCACGGTATCTGCGTTCACCATCTACCAGCCTGTATTTCTCATCACCATTTTCATCCTTGAAAGCAATCACGGTAAGGGGATTAAGCACACCTTTTGCCTTGATTTGTTCTTTCAATTCATCCAAATCAAAATCTCTACGGACATTAAAGCCATCTTCCACTACTATGTTTCGTGGATCAATCAGGAACACATCCGTTTTCTTTGTTGCATTATTTTTCATTCTACTTACTGTTTTGTTGATAATACTTACATGGTTTCTTTCTTGCCGTTATCCGTTTTGCCAGCTTACAGCAATACATCTGCCCAACACTCGGATTGCTCCAGAAGTGCTTACATTCGCTACAATGCCTGTTATCACTCATCGCAATCAAAGTATTCTTTGTTATCATCCAGAAATTCTTCCAGCGCATCATCACAATACATCCCATCACAAACGTCATCTGGCAAATGATCTATATCACCTCTTCGCCACGGGCAATAAGCACATAACTCTTCGCCCAGACTTTCTTTTAGTTCTTCGTTACGATCCATATCATCAATAGCCGAATATCATTCTAAATACATAGCTAACAGAGCCAGAGTAAACCTCATTACCCTTTGAAGCACGGATATGTTTGCCCAATCTGACAACCTTAAACCCACGCTCCTTAATTCGATCAATCTTACGTTCCTTATCCATATCAAACCACCTTGAAAACATGAAACACAAGCGCACCACCGCACATTTGAATAGTACCTATGTATTCCAATCTGTCAGCGTCTTGAATTGTATGCCCTGTTCCGAATATGCGTATTGTAACTGCCATATCGTTTGGCATGGTTGGATTTACCATTGCCCAAAGGAACGCTTTACCACTTTGCGTTTGTACTGTCAGTATCTTTGCCCCTGTAGGCAACAAAACAACCTGTTCGTCTTGTATCTCAATCGGATATTTATAAATCTTCTTCATATCGTTTAGTATCTAAATCCTGTAAAATGAATAACCACACCCTCAAACACATTATCCTTAGCAAAGAACCATGAAATGAAGTCCTCAACGCTCAAACCGTCATTCTTGGCTACCACTTCAATAGGTACTTTCTTATCATCAATCCAGATTTGAGGAACGGCATCGCTGCTGCCATAAGTCATTGTTATGTGTTGCAGTCCTATTTCCTCAAACCTTGCAAACTCCCTTTGTTCGGAGTTGTACGGTCTGCCAGTCCATTCCCTAACAGATAGGTATTTTCTGCCAGAGGCAATACCCTTGTAACGCTCATCCCATACACTTTTGGCATTGTGCCTTATCGTGTGGATCTTCGTTCCGTTTTTCAACTTGCTTTCAAATCCTGTAGAAACTCCGGCTTTCGGGTGTGTTGCCGGAAATTTCTTACAGAGAGTTACTATCACTTTCTTCTTTTCCATGTCTAAATATGTTTATTGAACACACTTATTGAAACAAATTAGGCATATTGGGTGCTAAGTTGGATAGCATATTATCCACCTTACGCTCCAGTTCCTTTGACTTCGCAAGGATCGCTTTATCTCTTGTTTTGAAATACTCCTTTTGGGCATTTCTCATTTCCTGTACAGTTTTTACAAATTCGTCCATCATTTCAGTTTTATGTATTTACCCGGTATATTTGACTTCTCCAGAGCTTCGGCATTGCTTTCTCCAAATGCTATAAGAACGCTTCCACATCCCGGACTATCGCCCTGTGTTCCATCTGGTCTATAAAACTTGATCCTACCCCTCACAAACAGAATCGCACTTGCATTGGGGAAAATTAGATCTTGGAACATCTTGCTATCACACCTGTTGAAAAGCAATGCTATGCCGTTATTGTTAGCCACCATCTTCTCCACAAAACGCTCAATAAGAGGTCGTGAATAAGGAGGATTTAGCCATACTCTTACCCCCCCCCACGAGGTTTTTAATCCGTCCTCTTGTGGCGTTATATGCCTTTTGGCGGTATTCCACAATCGGTTTGCCGGGGAACACGGATCGAGGTCAAATTCACCGAGTGAATCAATAATCCATTTCGGGGTGTACCATTCATCCGTTGTATTGGCGCATCTTTCAAAACTTGTATTCATACTCAATACTTTTTCCCGTGTTTTACTTCTCTACTTTCGTTGTACAACATCTTTTGTTCTATGTGCCATTCAAGATCAAACTTCATAATCTCCGACAATCGCCTTATCTGATGTAGCGCATAGCTTACTTGCTGTTCTTGCGAATACTTGTAGTTCACCAGATCCTTAACTATGGCAAAGATGTTTTCCGTAAAAGTCTTGCGTGGAGTAACAACGTGCTGTATGCAGAATGTATTCAAATTCAGATTGTGCGCTCCGGCAAGATCCAGAAGCCGTATGGCGGCATCTGCCAACTCATCCTCTACGGTATCTTTCAAATGCGATTCAAACAATCCTTTGAAATCTTCACCAGACGCTAAATCATCTTTAAAAAGTTTCTTCATATCCTTGCCTGCGTAATCACCTTTTCGATCCGCTTCTACGGCTTCCATAAGCTCACTTATAACCAGACAAAGGAAATGTTGGTCACTTGGGCTGTTTTCCCAAAATCCGTGTCTTACGGAATTGGCATGGGCTTTCTCCCTTAGTTTGTTCCACTCAATCATATTCATCTTCTGTAGCTATTCTGTTTGTAATGCAGTCTTTCAAACATTTCTTCCATCCTGTCAGCAATACGCAATCCGTACCGCTCGCCAAACTCTTCATCCGCTAAGTTTGAAGTGGCGATAGTGAACAACTGTCTATCATATCTCGCATATATCAACTCTGTTACTGGCGAAAATTCATTTCCCCAACTCTTCACACTTTCCGGCTCTGTACCCACATCGTCTATAAACAGAAGTTCTTTGTTTTTCAACCTTGAAAAGTAGCTTGGATCGTCTAATACATACTTAGCCAGATTCAACGCTGAAACACGGTATATTTCCGTTCTTTCAGATGATATTGAACTTCCACCGTAAAGAATGCCTATAAGATTGCATATCGCCTTTGCTAAAGTTGTCTTTCCAGAACCTACGCTTCCATAAAGCAACAGCCCTACTTTGTAATCGCCACAGAGCCATTTTGCAGCCTTACCTATCTTTTCCAGTGTACTATCATCGGGAATGTACTTGTTTCTTCTACGCTCCACTTCCGACTGATAACACATACGCAGCATTTCTTCTATCGTTTCTTGCGGAAAATTGGTGATCTTAAAGCGTGTCCCTGTAGCTGCCTGTCTTGCCAGTATCGCTTGAAGTCTTTCCGCTAATTGCTTTTCCATATCGTTGTATTTCTTCGTTATATCTATCTACTACCCAATTCAATATGGCTCTATAGTCAGACTTGTATTTCTTTCCTTTTGAGCCTTTGTAGTTGTCAAGTATTTCTATCATCCTCTTTGCCGCTTCCTCTGAATACCGCTCGCATAGTGCAGCGTACTCATCCCTTGTAAGAGTGACAAATTCGGCATACTTGTACTTCTTCGCTTTCTCCGCTTTTGCCTGCTGTTCCGGGGTTAATGGCGGTGGGCTTTCTTCCGGGAATAAATCCGGCTGTTGTTCCCCTACAGTTCCCTGCTTGGGTTGCTCTTCCGGCTTCTGCATTGGTGGATGTTGTACTGGTGAAACATCAAAAACCTTAGCCTTTGTTATATCACCACCTTTCTTGCCAGCTTCACGCCTCTTTTCCCTTATAGCCTCATCACGAACCATACGCCTACTAAATACAGCACCATCATCACGAACTCCGCACAAACCGTTTTCTATAAGCATATCAAGCCAGTTTTCACCTACGGAGCTTTCTTTTCCTAACAGCCTTAGTATTTCCTCATGCGTATAGATTTCGCCTGTAGGCTTTACCATCACGCCACGATCCGCACTTTCCCACATATAGCAAAGCATATCAATCCACAGCCCCTTAACATCAAGAGGCAGTGCTTTCAATACTGGATCACTCAACCAGTATTCAGTATCGAAAGGCATTGGATTTTTCTTCTTTCTTGCCATCGTGGAGCTTCTTTAAGGGTAGGGGATAAATCCCCCACCCGAAACACATTTAGATTTCCATGATTGCAATGTCTGGCGCAATGTCTTTGATCTTGGTAAGAACATCGTCAATGCAACTGTCACGGTAGGTTTCCGTCAGTTCATTTGCGCCCGGAGAAACAAGCTGTAACAGCACTTCGCCATCTTTAAGGTAGTGGTCAAATTCCACCTCAATAGGTGTTTTTGCAGTTCCTTTGAAGATAGCCACATTGATAGTGAAACTCTTCGGCAAGTTGCTTTCTACCTCTTGACGGTACACATCCGCCATAGAGCCGGACGGATCACGCTGCTTCTGGATCTCTGCCTTTGCCTTTGCTGTGAAGTTTTTGAGTGCAGAAACGAGTTTCATGCAATCCTCTTTGTCGGCAAACAGCACACGGTTAATGCGTAAGAACTGCCCCAACTTTGCCGGAATCCAGCCAGAACTGGCATCATTGATACCGAACTTTTCAAAGGCTTCTGAAAACTCAACCTTTCCTACGAAAGTGTTTTTCGTGTAGTAATCATCATCATTCACGGTAAGGGTGATCGTCATTTTCTCACGATCCACTTTCACGTTAGCCTTTTTCTGGTCTATCGTTTCAATACGCTTCTCCAGCCAGTCAAAAGGAGTGGAGATAACACCGGTAACACCTATCTTTTCCGGCTCTTTGATTTCAAGCGGATTGGGTGATTTTGGTGCAGCACCCTCACGATACACAATCTCGATAGGTTTTTCACCTGTGTAGTTCGCAATGTTCACGGTCAAACCGTTTTCTTTTTCAATCTTTTCCATCTTGATAAATTTGAATTATTAAAAATTAGTTATCTGTACCAGTCTTAGACATCTGTACTTTCATGTTTTCCCGGATTCCCTGAAATATGGTACGTGATCTCTCTTCCGGGCGCATATCACGCTCTTCAATCTTGTACCCTTTAGGATCATACAAAGCTGCCTTTCCCTCATCAGCATCTAAGAACTGGTAACATTCTCCAGATACCCATTCTCCACCAGCTTTCAATTCTCCACGGATTTTGCCCATGCGCTCAACAAGAGGCTTGATACGCCCTTTGTAATCAGCACGTATTTCTGCTAATTTCTCTTCAAGATCCGCAATCTGAATAGAAACATTGGCAAGCTCCGCCCGTTTCTCATTAGTTTCTTTCGTGTCGAATTTCCGGGTATAGCACTGTTCTACAATCTTATCGCAACTATCCCGTAAGATTTGCGCTCTTTCCTCAATCGGAGTGTCGGCTAACATCACATCTTTCATACTACAAACTTTTAATGATTAATGAATTTAAGTCTATCTGGAACTGGTATTTGTTCAATATCACAAAAGCCAGTATCAGAATCCCAAGAATGCAATCTATAACCCTCCATGTAAACCACCTCTTCGGGATAAACGAAAGGATTATCAGAGTCAGAAAGCCTATCCATTGCGTACTCATCAAGCCAACAAAGCAAATGAGAAGATAAATGCAGTTGAAAACAGCCCACGCTATGAAAGTAGAGCTACATTCTTCCAATTTCTTTCCCTTGTAACGCTTCACGGCTTCCGCTGTCTTTTTCACTTTCAAAAGATTCATCACCTCAAACATAAGGCAGAATGCCACCAGAATATAAAATACCGTTGTCATAGCCATTATTTTAAGTGTTCTGTCACCTTGAATCCATAAGCCAGATATTCAGCCCACAACTCAATGAATTGCCTACCGAAATATGCCGCCTTTTCCTCCGTTTCTTGGCACAAGCGGAAACCAATGTCCGCACCCGAGTCCGAGGAACGACCATCCGCAGTCAGATAACCGAAGCCCGCATACGCCCCATGACCCGCACCACCGAACAGAGCACCACACAAAGATTTGCGTTCCTCATCACTCATACGATCAACTTCATCTTTTGTGTATAATGCGAACCACGGATACCAGTAAATCTTGTTTCCCTCCGCATCTGGCTCTGGCTCGAAACTCTTACCCCACAAAGCCCGGCTAATAATTTCCAGCTTCATTAAGGCGATTATGTGTTTAGGCATATTCTGCCGAAAATCGTAGTGATCTGGAAATTGTGCGCAAAGTGCCTTGTTCCTGTTTTCAGAAAGTATTGGGGATAGCCCCAACACATCACAGGCATCTTCGTAACTCTTGATCGTCTTGTAATCGTCAAGTGTAGGCTTTGCAGTTTCCAACACATCTTCGCCAAACAGCTTTTCAAAAGCATCTTTGACACAACCGCAAGCATTTTTGTAGGCGGCTTGCAATTTTTCCTTTTCAATTTGAATTTTCATCTTTCAATGTTTTTAGTTTTACAATCAGTTTCTTTGTTAATCTTATCGCATTATCCACTCTGGTACTTCGTCCGGGTGGGATGTTGTCAATCAGCACTGGTAGAAGTCGGATCAGTTCCGAAACTACATTGTTGGGTATTCTTTTCATTGCACTTCCAGTATTTATCAGGATCGGGTATTTCCACATTCAAAAACTCTCTTCCGTATTCCCGTAGCTTTTCGCAATATGTGGAGAATGTAAGCGTGTCCATCGTAGCGGTAGATCCGGGAAAAGTCAATATCTCGCCTGTGTGCGTGTTTACCACTTTATCAGCGGTCATTTGAGCCTTAAAGAACTCATGCACTTGCTCCACGCTCACAAACTCATATCCGGCATCCAGAAGAGCATCTAACAGCATTGGGTAGATACATCCCCACAACCAGCCGTTTTGGTCGTTTGAACGTGGTTTTCTAACCCTTTTAGCCTCCAACCTATATAACCCATCCATTTGCTGTTTGAGCCATTCATACAGAGGTTTGAGGTTAAACAAACCGTTCCTTTTCTCTACCAGAAGTTTTGCCATACCTAAATCCTATCAAGTTCTATTTCAAGTCCAGTATGTGCCGCATAAACCACCTTTCCTGTCTGCCTTTCTATCTCCGAAACAAAGTGCTTTTCATCACTATTGTTGTCGGATAAGTGAAGCAGGATAATGTTTGCAACATTGGTAAGGTCATTGGCGCATAAGAACCCTTTGCACGTATTTAGCTCCATGTGCGAAGTCATTAGGCGTTCACGCTGTGAGGGAAGTGTACGCCCGGCATTGATAGCTTCCACCAGCTTTGCATCAGAGTAGTTGCACTCAATCATAATTTGGTTTAATCCCGGAAAAACATACTCACACATACAACTATCCGTAAGGAACATTATACGCCCTGTTTCCGGGTGGTCTATCAGGTAGCCGACACAAGGCACATCGTGGCAAGCATCAAATGGCAACACCCTGAATTTTCCAAACTTGTAACCCTTTCCACGCTCAATACAATAGGCACGGCTTCCAGTGACACCCTTTGCAGTCCACACCTCTTCAAGTGCCAGCGTAGGAAATCCACTTTCCACCATTGCCTTAATGTATTTTGCATGGTCGTTATGTTGGTGCGTGATCAAGCAGCCAGACACTTTGCGTATATTGAAGTTCAGAGCCTTTTTCACTTCAATGAATCTTACCCCGGCTTCAATGATAAGTGCCTCATCCCTGTTTTCAAGAATGTAGCAGTTACCCTGACTACTTGAACCTAACACTTTCAGAACCATATCACACTCCGTTAATAATCCGGCTCATTTGCCGCATTTGGATTAGCATTGCTTTCGGTCGCAACCTCTTCATAGGTTGCATCCGTCATATCCAATACCTGTTTATTGGCATTGTCCTGAATCAGATTATCACGAACATCTGTATATTCGCCCTCATAGTCGCTTGCAATAGCATTTTGCATTTCAATAGACAAATAGCCGTATTTACTAAGTAAACTGCGTATAACAGTCTTGATAGCCATCCCATGAAAGTTACCCATCCATCCTACAGCAGTGCTATCTGGAGATACGGGAAGATTTGCAAGGCTTAACAGATGCTCAACTGTAGCCTTTTCGTCATTCTTCAATGCCTTTGAGTATCTTTTTGCATGGGTAGCCATTTGTTCTGTTGTCATGTACAATGTCTTGGAAAACCCGTTGATCAACTCAAAGTAGCAGAAGTAACCGATCACCTTGTCAGACTTTCTTTCGCCATCAAAGGCTATCTCTCCAGTAAGCCTGTTCACCTTACGCAATTCCCCATCATAGACTACATCAGCATTGATTGTTCGGTACTGCCCGGATCTCAAAGCCAACTGAATAAGCCCTTTGTAGCCTATCTGGAAAGTAGGCTCATACACTTTAACCCACTTCTGCATAGCCTTACCATCCCTGCCGATCTTAGGCTTTCCGTTCTCATCCAGATCATCAACTCTCTTGCTGTTGTTGAAAGGGATAATGAAAGCATATCCCAGTGCCTTATTGATAGGCAGATGCAAAACAGCCGCTTTCAGAGCTTCCATAACCACCTGTTTTGGCTCGCATAGCTGTAACTTGGAATCACTATTGTACAAGTCAATCACAGAAGCCACGAAAGTAGAAGCATTCTGTTTCAAGGCATTCTTGAACTGTTCCATCACAGAGGGCGCATTAAGCATCTGTTTCAACAGATCCACACCCTTTGTTTTCTTTGCGGCTACCGCTCCACTGTTTGCAGTAGTCACCGCTGTTGTTACCTGTGTCATTACTTTATTGTTTAATGGTTAATTCTTTATCATGGCTAACAACCAGATTTATAATCTGTGAAATGGTAGGTATGATCTCATTCACACGCTCCCTGTTATCAATGAAGATAGGTGCGGATATACCTTTCACCTTGCACATTGCATTGATAATATCCAGTCCGGCATTCAGCTTCTTAGCATCATTCAGATCTGGATAAGGAACTCCATCTATGGTGCATACGCAAGTCAGTTTCTCACCTCCATTAAGTTGCTCGTTCACGAATGAAAAAGATACAATCTGGAACATTCCATTAATGCGCTTCATCAATTCGTTATCTTTAGCCTTTTGGAAGTCAATCATCACAAACTCCGTTTTCTCCAGATCGGCAAGTGCTTGATTATTTGCAATACGCCTTTCTTCAAGTGTGGCTATTTCCTTTTCGGCACGTTCAATGGCTTCACGCTTTGCCAGCCTTTTAACCAGTTCTGAAATGGCACTATCAAGCACCTTAATACCGTCTTTGAGGTCTGTAGTATCTACTGGCTTTGCTTCCATTGAAAGCTGGTTTTCCAATTCCGCAATCTCATTACGAATGGCAATACAATCGGCATCGGATTCTATCAGTTTGCGAACATCCACGCTTTCCGGCATATTTTCCTTTTGCTTATTTATCTCTGACTTGATTTGCTCAATGTATGCCTCCAATTCAGCAACATTAGCTAAAGCATTTTCACGTTTGGTTTGCGTTTCTTTCAGAGTTGCTTTTATCCCTTTACCTTTCGCTGAATTAGCCTGTAACCTTGCAGATTTGTTTTGGTTGAAATTTGCCTCCATTTCGTGCTGTTTGGCGGCAATATCATCCGCTTCAAGCTGTCTATGGCAAGTAGGGCATACAAAAGCCCCATCAGGGTATGTAAGTTGCTCTTGGCTTATCTTTCTGTACTGACCACGCAATGTATCAAGCTCCGTGTTCATTCTCTGGATCTTTTCATCATAAGAGGATATTTCGTTGCGTTTCCGCTCCAAATTTCCCTCCTGTAACTTTAGGTTATATTCCAGATCACGGATCTTCAAAGAAACTTCATTGCGCCCCTTGTCAGCTTCCGCCCTCAATTTATTCTCTCTATTGGTAAGAGAAAGACGCTTTTCCCCAATAGCCTTTTGGATATTGTTTTTCCGCTCATACTCTTTTTCTACAAGTTTGGATTTGTCCGACAAAGTAGCTTCCAGTTCGGCTTTCCTTTCTTTCTTCTCTGCCAGTTCATCATCCAGAGCAACCCAATCCTCTTCTTCCGGCTTCAATCGGTTTGCAGTCTCAATGTTGGACGGTATCACCAACAACTCATCCTTGATCGCCTTTTTCCGTGAGGCTATCTCTTTGGAGTATTGAGCCAGCGACTTGCCGGATAACTGCGCAAGCAGTTCCACATACTCCGGCTTCAATCCTGCCACATCTTCATCCGTCACATCGCCTGCCATGTCAAGCAGCATACTTTTCTGTATTTCGGGATTAAGAGAGGTGAAATAAAACGGATTGGTGATCATCCGTGAAACATCTTCCGGCAAAATGGAAGCTACCGTACTATCGTATTCCTGTTTGGTAGCCAGTTTCACATCATTCACATAAAACTCTGTCTGGTGGTTTTTCAGCGTTTCTTCTGTAGTTCCACGAGGTTTTACCCACTTCTCCACATACCTACGCTGTAACTTCACCGACTTTCCATCTACCGAAAGCAAACCACTAACATAATGCTCTATCTTCAAGATAGGCTTTCCGTTTTCATCCAACGTCTTAATGTTGAAATTACTATCGGATCTGCCTTTGCTATCCTTTCCGAAGAGAAGCCACGAAAAGGCATCGCATACCGTTGTCTTACCTGTACCGTTCTCACCATATATCCACGTTTCCGCATTGGTGAAGTCCAACGTAAGGTAACGGATTCCCTTAAAATTGTTTAGGGTCAAACATTCCAACTTAATTGTTCTCATTTTACTTGTTTATTAAAGTGTTAAGTTTTTCCGATTTATCAGCAGCCAGTAATTCCGCTCTGGAATAAAGAACTTTGGAGCGTATGGAAGCACCGCCACGAGTAGTAGATACCGTACCTCTTTGTACCCACTTCTTAACCCGGCACTCCTGAAACTCCCTGTATGCCTCACGCTGTGAAATGAGATCATCAGCAGGTTTGGTCATTTTGACATAATTAGCCGCTCCCAAACTTGCCATTTCCATACAGATATTTTTCAGTTCCCAAAGTTCTAATTGTATCATGGCTACTTAGTATTTCCAGATATATCCTTTATGGGTTTTCAAATCTCCTTTGGCTACTTTACTAACTCCAGCAGGATTAAACCCATAATTCTTTACGGATGCTACAGATTCATATTCTCTTATTAATACACCATCTTGCGTATATTGCTTAACTGGCTTTGATAGCTTCAAACGCATTTTAGCGTCATGGTTTCCATAACGGTTATTTTGATACAAAGGCAACCATTCCAAATTCTCAACGCTATTATTGTTTTTGTTTTCATCCTTATGATTTACAGTGTCGTACCCATTAGGATTTGGTATAAATGCCATAGCGACAAGCCTATGAACTAAAAAAGATTTTCGCTTGTTCTGTACTTGCAGTTTCAAGCAATGATAACCGCCATTCACTATAAAAGTCTTTAGCATTCTGCCAGTGTGCAAACGCTCCTTTCCAGATTTTTCACGGACATAATAATCTATGCCCTTAACTCTACCACAAGAGGAAACTTGATATTTTCCCTCATAACCGGGTACATCTTTCCATATCTCATCAGATGATTTCATCACTTGCTATTTTTCCGTTTGAAGAATGTAGCCACGCTTTCAGTGCCATACTCATCATCAGTGTATAGCACATAAGCCATAAGAGCGCACATACCGAATGTGACGAAATGCCACCATGCGCCAAAGAAGATCGCTCCGATTAGAGCTGTGATCCCAAGCAGTCCGAAGATTACCGATCCTGCCAAATTGATTAATGTTTCAAACTTCATAATCAGTGTTGCATTTTTGATTGTTAGTCGAATAGTTCGCTTTCGGGTATTCCGATTTCCTTAGCGATAATAGATACACATAGTGCATTTGGCTTCTGTGCGCCAGCCAGCCAACAACGCACCGTTTTTTCCGATACCATACACTGCTCCGATATTCTGCGAACAAAAGCCGTTTTTGGTGCTACCTCCGTTTTCGGGGGTAGTGCATCATAATACTGCCTGAATTTTGTTTTCTCCATTTCTGTAATTTTGTTATAGTACATAGTGTTCCACAAACACAAATTCGTTATATTTGTGCCGTGAAGTAGTAATTCACACCGCAAATATACGGAGGATTTTTCAGACATCAAAGCATTTTACGGATAAAAAATCACAGAATTTTCCGTATTTCTTTGTTCTGGTTGATACTCAATGCGTTATACAAGTAATTTAACTCTGAAAAGAAATCAGTATGAGCGAGATAAAAGATAGACTTACAAAATTCCTTGAATACAAGGGTTACGGACAATTAAAGTTTGAGAATACAGCAGGATTGGGACGTGGGTTTGTAAACAAGGTGGGTTTTAACATCAATGCAAAGTCATTGGAGAAAATAGCAAAGGCTTACCCCGAATTAAATATAGACTGGTTAAGAAGCGGACACGGCTCAATGCTGAATAACGGAGAAAGTGAGGGAACTCTGTACACTCCGAAAGAAGAGCATAGCCAGACAACAGAATCAGAAGATACTGCAAAATTGGTATTGCTACTACCTGTATCAGCACAAGGTGGTAGCCTGAATGACTTTGTTGTGTCGGTCAAGGAAAGTGACTGTGAAAAGGTAGTTTCCCCCATCCGTGGTGTGGACTTCGCTATGACTGTTTCAGGTGATAGTATGTCGCCAGAATACCCAAACGGTAGCCGGATCTTCATTAAGAAGATAAACGAAAGGGCATTCATTGAATGGGGAAAAGTATATGTACTTGACACCTGTAACGGTACAGTGATAAAAATACTCGTACCGTCAGACAAAGAGGGATATGTAAAGTGCGTATCTATCAATACAGATCCTATCTTTGCACCTTTCGAGGTCGCTTTGGAAGATATTTACGGAGTGTACAAGGTTTTGCTTTGTATGTCTGTTAAATAGTTATTGATATGGAAAATCTTAGTAGAATGGTGATAGACCTGTACAAACAGAGCTTCACCGATTATGCGAATGGGAACACGGTTAATGTAGATGCAATTCTGGAAGCGCAAGAAGCCGTTAGTAATGCGATAATCAAGGCAAGGATAGAAAAAACCGAAACTGGATTTCTGGAGCATCTGAAAGCCGATATTGATTACTTAAAATATCAAATCTTATGAAAAAGTTATTCCCAATAGTTGTGATGCTTCTGGCACTATTATCCAGTTGCTCAAAAGATGACAATAGCATTACTATTACCAATTTGTCTGGCAAAAATTGGTATGAAACGCAAGTATGGTTCAGACAATCAGAAGAGGGAGCTTTATCCGGCTATACTGAGGTTGGTATGGTTGAAGTAGGTGCTACCTGTGTAGTTGAAACGGAAGATCCTATTTTCTACATATACGCTAAGGATAACAGGGGTAGAATGATAATGTCAAAGAACATACATATCACAGGAAACAGCATAACAGTCAAAGAAAGCGATTTATACTAATGAATACGCCAATGAGCAAACAAATAATGGAGCGGTTTTATACTGCATTGGATGCTATAATAGCCATGAAGAAGATCCGTGGCGTTAATACATATTGCCGACTGAATAACATAGACAGACGGAATTTCATTGCGCAACGAAAAGATCTTGATCGTGGATGGTTTCAGTTGTCGTGGCTTCAACCTATGGTAAGGGAATACGGAGTTAGCGCAAAATGGTTGCTTACTGGATTCGGTAAAATGTTTGAAGATGATAAGTTACATTGAAATTCTTCTGATAATTTTTCTCATAGTTCTTGCTGTTGCATTAGCAGTAGCAGTGTATAGACCTAAAGAAGAGAATGTACCTCCTATAGTTATTCCTAATTCAAATAAACCGGGTAAACGCAAGAATCAAAGAGTAAAACCATACCGAAAGTGGGAAAAGAAGATGAATCAGAAGAAAGGGAAAAATACGATGCTGAAAGCTGAATATGTTTTCCTACCCATATCGGAAGCGAACTCTTTGATGATATACGACAATTCGAGGGAAGAAATGAAACTACTGGATTTGATTCTTGATGCAAAGTTAAGCGGTACGGATTTCATCAAACTGGATCGCACAACTTATGAAATACTAAAATCCAGAATATGAAAAGAGCGTGGGGTAATTGCCTCACGCTTTTTGTTCTTTCCCCCATACCCCCTATTTCATATACTATCTATTCTTACTTATAGATCTTTATTATATAATATAGTATATATACCCCCATATAACTTTTGCTTAGGCAAAACGCTAAAATTAGGTTTCTGTATATTAGATACTTACAAACATTTGCTTAGGCAAAATAAAATCGGACAAAATTTGCTTAGGCAAATTGACAGAATTAAACAACTGATTTACAGCGTATTCTATAATTTTGCTTAGGCAAAATGGTTTTGCTTAGGCAAAAGTGTGCAAAGTATTGATAATCAACAAAAGTGTTGTTTTGCTTAGGCAAAAATATCCAGAAACAATTTTGCTTAGGCAAAACACGATTTTACGAACATTGATTTATAGACACTTATAAACTTTTGCTTAGGCAAAACGGCATTTTTTTTGTGCGATTTCCATGCTGTTTTCACCATGATTTTGCGTTTGCTTAGGCAAACATTAAATTTGCTTAGGCAAAACGCTAAAATAAAACTACTGATTATAAATCACTTTCAGAAGTTTGCTTAGGCAAAATCCTTTTTTGCTTAGGCAAATATACTGGCTCATCCACTGATCCGATATTTAGTTTGACAGTATCAAGTACCTTGCGATTAGCTTTGTCTATGAAGTCCCATGACTTCTTTATATAGATGTCCGTCACCCTCATTGTTTCGTCCACATGGTTAAGCGAAGTGTGAACGGTGTACTTATCAACTCCTGCCTCATTGTTGGCTATTGTAGCCCATGAGTGCCGGGCTGCGTAAAATTCCAGATCATCAACTCCGATTATCTTGCCTATCTTCTTTAGCCCATAGTTCAAAGCAGTACTGAAAGAATCCATACGGCTATACCAATGGTAGAATCCAAACACACGCTCACCAGCCGGATCACGGTACTTATTCACCAAAGCCTGTATCTCCGGCTCTATCTTGATAGATATTTCCGCACCGTCCGCTCTTCTGTTTTTCGTCTTTGTCCTCTGGTAAGTTATGCGACCATTTTTGCAGTCCGTACAGTAGTACAAATCTACGGCATTCATTCCAACCAGTGCGAAACTCAACAAAAACACATCCTTTGCCAGATTGAACCTGTTTTTACCCGGTTGCATTATCTCCGTATATGGAAGCTCCGCCAACTTTCGCATAGTCACAACATCCAATGCCCTTTTGCGTGTTACCGGGATCTTCGGCAGCTTCACTTTCTTGAACGGAGAATATGGTATTCGTATAACCCCCATGTCCTCATCATTAAATTCTGCCTTTGCACGGTTATGTATGGCTCTTAGCTGGCTTGGGTACAATGATTGCGCCCTTTCTCCTTTTTTCCTGTTAGTTCCGGCTGGTTGCAATGCAATCCACCTTATCCAGTCCTCAATGAAGCGTGATGTTACTTCATGGATGCTTATCTTATCCCTGCCAACGAACTTCACCAGATTGTTTATCGCCACTTCGTATGAGTTTGCGTTTCCATTGTGTCCGCTATCACGGAGCTTCTGGATATACTTCCGGGCGTAATCCACAATATCAAGATCAAAGTGTTCTCCAGTGTCAGAGGTGATAAGATCCACAACCTGATCCACTGTCATATCTTTCAGCCTTTCCCCGGCACGATCACAGATGTTGCGGTACTTCTTCACAAGCTGATCTGTGAGGTCTATGTACTTCTGGTTTTTCAATTTCAACGCACGGGTAAGATCTTCTTTCGTCACATAGTATGTGGTGGCAAGATACCTCTTTTGCCTGTTGTGCGTAACCCTTATCTTTATGTTATATGTCCCGTCTGATTTCTTTTGGTGGGCATATACTTCCGCTTTGAATGTAGCCATATATATAATCTCTGTAGAACATTTGTAGAACTTTGTACCGCAAAGATAGGCTTTTTTTGCTGTAAATGCGGAAAAGAAAAAGCCCACCCTTGCTAAAAGAGTGGGCGAAAAAGTAGCTCCGATGGGAATCGAACCCATATTTGCGGTTTAGGAAACCGCCGTTCTATCCGTTGAACTACAGAGCCTTATGTAATTTCAAGAGGCTTGCCGGATTTGTTTACTTGGTGAATCCGGCTCACCTCATCTTTTTTGTGCCTTGCCCCCTGCCATACGTTTAGGAAACTTCCGTTCTATCCCTTGAACTATGGGGCCGCTTGCTGAAATCAGCGCGCAAATATATTAAATTTTTCGATTAATCCACAATTTAATACATTTTCCGCCTTAAGAATCATGTTGGCTATGGCCCTCGGAGTCGAACGCCCATGCCCTATAATCACAGTGGACGAGACACCCAGTACCGGAGTGCCTCCGTACTCCTCGTAATTGAAGCGGTCTATGTACCGGTCATGGATACCGCGTGCGGAAGCTATCTCATAGAAACCTTCGGCCTGCTTGAGAAAGATGTTGCCGGTAAAGCCGTCAGTGACCACCACATCGGCACGGTCTGTGGTGAAAAGGCTGTCCGGCTCTATGTTGCCTATGAAACGGTAATCCTGTGAATCCGACATCAGACGGTGAGCCTCACGGGCCACTATATGCCCCTTGCCGCTCTCACCGCCTATATTGAGGAGGGCCACACGGGGAGCCTTCACCCCCATGACACTCTGCGCATATACACTGCCCAACCATGCAAAATGACAATACTGCTCGGGCCGGCACTCAGCATTGAACCCGACATCCAGAAGAAGAATCCGCTGCCCTGCCATGCCCGGAAGTTCTACGGAAATGCAGGGGCGGTGTACCCCGTGGACGAGGCTCAGTTTTGTACAGCAGGCTGTCATCATGGCCCCGGTATTGCCGGTTCCGGCGAAAGCATCTATCTCCCCGGACGCGAGCATCTCGAAACCGCGCACAAGGGAAGACCGTACCTTGCGGGTCACGGACATGGCCGGATGGTCCGCGAAGGTTATCTTCTCAGGACAGTGCACAATAACGAAATTACCGGAGCTGCAGCCTATACGGTCACAGACTCCGGCAATAGCCTTCTCATCTCCGAAGAGATATATCTGGAACCTGCCTCCGCTCCCTACCAGTGCCTCCAGCGCGCCGGAGACCTCATTGTCAGGGGCGAAATCGCCGCCCATGGCGTCAAGGCCGATTCTCAGCTTCCTCACGCAGACTTACTCTACGTTCTTCTCAACCATCAGACGTCCGCGGTAGTAGCCGCACTCAGGGCATACGCGGTGATACAATACTGTGGCTCCGCAGTTGGAGCATGTGGAAAGTGCGGGGAGAGTCAGTTTGTCATGAGTTCTGCGTTTGTCCCTGCGCTGCTTTGAAAGTTTGTGTTTGGGATGTGCCATCTTATTCTAAATTTTAATTATTTCTATTTTAAAATATCTTTCAGCTTTTCCATCATCTCCGGGTCGCATTCCCCGTCCGGATGAACCTTCTTTATCGGGAGGCTCAGATTGACGTAGTCGTAAATAATCTGACCCAGGTCAATCTCGGATGAACTGCCGTCCAGGAGTATCACCTCGTCCGAGACCCCTTCCTCCGCATCCTCGGCATAGGAAGAGAACATCACCGAAAAAGGCACCTGAATATCCACAGGAATCTTCAGGTCCGCCAGGCATCTGTCGCACTTGACCGTTACGTCCCCGGTGATTCCCAGGTCCAGGCTCATGCGCCCGGGCTCCTTGGTTATCAGGACATTGATATCAAGCTCAGCATCCGAGACCGTATCACTCTCGTACGCCTCGAAAAAACTCCCGTCCACCTTGAAGTGGAACGGATGTTCTCCGTTGGAAAGCCCGCGTATCCCTATCTTGCAATTCATTTTCCGACAATTAAGGGCGGCAAAGATATAAAATTTTTCGATATCCCGAAATTGTTTTGGACTTTTTTATTGCGCCCTCCTGCGTTTTCTCTCATTCTCGTCCAGAATAATCTTTCTCAGACGCATGAAGTGAGGGGTCACCTCCACCAGCTCGTCCTCCTGGATGTACTCCAGAGCCTCCTCGAGCGAGAACTTTATCGGAGGCGGCAGCATCACCTTCTCGTCAGAGCCAGAAGCACGCATATTGGTCAGTTTCTTGGTCTTGCAGATATTGATGGCCAGGTCGCTGGCACGGGTGTGCTCGCCGACCACCTGACCGGCATAGATCTCCTCGCCCGGATCGATGAAGAAGCGTCCGCGGTCCTGCAGCTTGTCCATGGCATACGCCACCGAAAGGCCTGTCTCCAGTGACACCAGAGAACCGTTGTTGCGCTTCTCTATCTCTCCCTTGTACGGCTCGTAGCCCTTGAAACGGTGGGCCACTACAGCCTCGCCCTGCGTTGCTGTCATCAGGTTGCTTCTCAGACCGATAAGGCCTCTCGACGGAATATCGAATTCCAGATGGGCCCTGTCTCCACGGGTCTCCATGTGGGTCAGGGAAGCCTTGCGGCGGGTGGATATCTCGATGGCCTTGCCCACCATTTCCTCGGGCAGGTCTATGGTCAGAAGCTCTATGGGCTCGCAGCGCACCCCGTTGATATTCTTGTCTATAACCTTAGGTTGACCTACCTGCAGCTCGAATCCCTCGCGGCGCATCGTCTCTATCAGAATCGACAGATGCAGCACTCCGCGTCCATATACGATGAAGGAATCGGCTCCCAGACCCGGTTTTACCCTCAGGGCCAGGTTCTTCTCCAGTTCCTTCTCAAGACGCTCCTTCAGATGCCTTGAAGTCACATATTTGCCGTCGCGGCCGAAGAAAGGGGAATCATTGATGGTGAAGAGCATGCTCATCGTAGGCTCATCCACGGTGATGGGCGGCAGAGCCTCGGGATTCTCATAATCGGCCACCGTATCACCTATCTCGAAGTCCTCCAGACCGACCACTGCGCAGATATCCCCGCACTCCACCTTCTCCGCGCTCTTCTTCTCCAGGCCCTGAAAGACCATCAGGTCCTTGATTTTCTGCTTCTCCACCGTTCCGTCCTTCTTGCAGAGAGAAATCTGCATACCTGCGGTGAGTGTTCCGCGGCTGACCCTGCCCACAGCGATACGGCCTACATAAGGCGAATACTCCAGAGAGGAAATCAGCATCTGCGGCGTTCCCTCCACATACTTGGGTGCCGGTATCTCGGCTACGATAGTATCCAGCAGAGGGATGATATCTCCCGTAGGCTTGCGCCAGTCAAGCGACATCCATCCCTGCTTGGCACTGCCGTAGACCGTCTTGAAGTCCAGCTGGTCCTCCGAGGCGTTTAGCGAGAACATCAGGTCGAAGACCTGTTCGTTCACCTCGTCGGGACGGCAGTTCGGCTTGTCCACCTTGTTGATTACCACGATCGGCTTCTTGCCCATCTCGATGGCCTTCTGCAGGACGAAGCGGGTCTGCGGCATGGTGCCCTCGAAAGCATCCACCAGCAGCAGCACTCCGTCCGTCATGTTGAGCACCCTCTCGACCTCGCCTCCGAAATCAGCGTGGCCCGGGGTGTCGATGATATTGATCTTGATGCCTTTGTACGGCACAGATACGTTCTTGGCGAGGATTGTGATACCTCTCTCACGCTCCAGATCATTATTGTCCAGGATCAGGTCGCCCCCGTGCTTTCCGTCCTCCCGGACGAGCTTCGCCTGATAAATCATTCTGTCCACCAGAGTGGTCTTACCGTGGTCGACATGGGCGATGATTGCTATATTTCTTACGTTTTGCATATTCGGGGCGCAAAATTAATTGAAATTTATTTACATTTGCACCTTGACATTAAATTTTAACAGCAACCCACCACACACCATGACGGAGAAGATCATAATCCTCGATTTCGGCTCACAGGTCACCCAGCTTATCGGCCGCAGACTCAGGGAGCTGAACGTTTACTGTGAAATCCATCCATTCAACAGGATTCCCGTCCTCGACGACAGCGTCCGGGGCGTGGTTCTCTCGGGCAGCCCCTGGTCCGTCCGGGACAGCAAGGCTCCCAGCCCGGATCTCTCCGGCATCAAGGGCCGTTACCCTATGCTGTGCATCTGCTACGGAGCCCAGTACATTGCCCACCGCTACGGAGGGGAGGTCAATCCTTCCATCGCCCGTGAATACGGCAGGGCCATCATGCACATCAAGGAACAATGCCCCCTGTTCGAAGGCATTCCATCCGACTCGCAGGTCTGGATGTCCCACGGCGACACCATCGCCCGTCTCCCGGAAGGAGCGGAAGTCATAGCCTCCACCGACGATGTGGTCAATGCCGCCTATTATATAAAAGGAGAGCAGACCTGGTGCGTGCAGTTCCATCCGGAGGTCTACCACTCGACCTACGGGCCTCAGATTCTGGAAAATTTCGCAATGCGCATCTGCGGATGCAAGGGCGACTGGACTCCCGCCTCCTTCATCGAAAGCTCCATTGAGTCCTTAAGGGAGAAAATAGGTCAGGACAATGTCATCCTCGGCCTCTCCGGCGGAGTCGACTCCTCAGTGGCGGCAGTCCTGCTGCACCGGGCCATAGGCCGGCAGCTGCACTGCATCTTCGTCAACAACGGGCTGCTGCGCAAGGATGAGTACGAGTCAGTACTGGCCTCCTACCAGGACATGGGCCTCAATGTCCGCGGAGTAGATGCTACCGAGCTCTTCCTCAAGGCTCTTGAGGGCATCTCTGACCCCGAGGCCAAGCGCAAGGCCATCGGCCGTACCTTCATCGAGGTATTCGATGCCGAGGCACACAAGATAGAGAACGCATCCTGGCTTGCCCAGGGCACCATATATCCCGATGTGATCGAGTCCACGTCGGTCAACGGTCCCTCGCAGACCATCAAGTCCCACCACAACGTGGGCGGTCTGCCTGAGGAGATGAATCTTAAGATCGTCGAGCCCCTGCGCTCCCTCTTCAAGGACGAGGTGCGGAGAGTAGGCCGGGCCCTCGGCATCAAGAACTCCCTCATCTCCCGCCATCCGTTCCCCGGTCCCGGTCTCGGCATAAGGGTACTCGGCGAGGTGACCCGCGAGAAACTGGAGATACTGCGCAACGCCGACGCCATCTATATCGACGCCCTCCGCTCCACCCCCGCCCCCGAAGGCTGGCAGCCCGCATCCGGAGCAGCGGCAACAGGCGGCACCGAGACCGGCGAAGGCTTCCTGACCCTCTACGACTGCATCTGGCAGGCCGGAACGATCCTCCCTCCCGTACGCAGCGTGGGAGTCATGGGCGACGAGCGCACCTACGAGTACACCATCGCCCTCAGGGCAGTGGTCTCCACCGACGGCATGACCGCCGACTGGGTACACCTCCCCTACGACTTCCTGGCGAAAGTCTCCAACGACATCATAAACAAAGTGCGGGGAGTGAACCGCGTCGTCTACGACATCTCCTCCAAACCTCCCGCTACTATCGAGTGGGAATAAGGTACGGTGTGTCATAATAGGCAATCTGCTGCGTTACTTTCGGGATGAGTGCCTTGCATCTCACCTATTCTGACGCACCTTATAGAGAGAGCAGTAAAATTCGTGTGTCAAGCCCCTAAGAAGGTCCGGATATTGGACTCCAGGACTTCGACCAGACGGCGGCGGGCCTCAATGCTGGTCCACCCGATATGGGGTGAAAGAATCAGTCTGGACGGGTCCTTTACGCCCGTGATGTAGGGATGGTCCGCAGGCAGTGGCTCAGTTTCAAAGGTATCCACAGCCGCTCCGGCTATGAGACCGTCATTGAGGGCACGCACCAGGTCGCTTTCGTTGATGATGCCGCCGCGGGAACAGTTCACGATGTAGGCTCCGCGCTTCATCCGCCCCAACTCTTCGTATGTGACAAGATCCTTTGTCTTAGGATTCAGAGGACAGTTTACCGACACGATGTCGCTTCCGCCCAGCAGCTCCCCGAGACTCACGCAGGGATATTCCTTGCAATGCCCGGTGCCGGAAGTCGAATAATAGGAAACCTCCATTCCAAAAGCCGTTGCCAGCTCAGCCACACGCGAACCGATATTGCCCATGCCGATGATACCCATCTTCTTGCCCTTGAGCTCCCAGAACGGGTTGAGCACGTCGGAAAACATCCCGCTGCGGGAATAACGTCCGTCATGGCATATATCATTGAAATACATCCCATGCCCCACCAGATTCAGAATGTGCATGAAGCACACCTGAGCCACGCTCTCGGTCGAATACGCAGGTACGTTTTTCACAGGTATGCCTTTTGAGGCGGCATAATCCACATCCACGCAATTGACCCCGGTCGCGGCCACACAGATAAGCTTCAGATTGCGCGCAGCGTCTATCTCGTCCCTGTAGACCTTTACCTTATTGGTTATGATTATGTCACAGTCCGCCACCCTGGAGGCAGCCTCTTCCTGCTTCGTAGCATCGTAAAACACTGTCTCGCCGAACTGCTTCAGTCCGTCCAAAGACACATCCTTGCCGACCGTCGCGGCATCCAGAAAAACTATTTTCATAAAGTCACGAATTTAAAATTTGAAGCAAATTTAAAAAATATTCTAATTTTGTCTTAAAATACTGCGGATATGAAAACCCTTATTCTATCGTGCGACATGGGCGGAGGACACAACTCCGCAGCCAAGGCTCTCGCCCAGTGGGGCGGACACTACGGAATAGAGTGCGAGATAGCCGACACACTCTCGTTCATCAGTACCGATTTTTCCAAAACCATGTCGGACCTGTACATATTCACCACCAAAAGCAACCTCATAAAAGTCATCTACAGGACAGGCGAGATAGTACCACGCTCGCGGCGGGTAAAGTCTCCGGTGTACATGGCCAACAAGATATACTGCAAGCGTCTCTGCGACCACATACTCGAAGGCGGCTTCAGTTCGGTGATATGCACCCACGTATTCCCGGCCGAGGCCATGACCGCACTGCGCCGGGCCGGACTGCTGCCGGCCGGACTCAGAACAGTATTCGTCCAGACCGACTATGATGCCCTGCCGCTGATGAAGGACCTGGAAGTCGACGGCATCGTAATCCCCCACCCGCACCTTATAGAGGAATGTGTGGCCATAGGAGCCCGCCGCGAGCTCCTGCATCCGTTCGGCATTCCCGTCAGTGAAGAATGCTGGCATCACAATGACAGGACAGCCGCAAGAAAGGAGTGCACCGGCATCCTGTCCGCGGAAAAGGATATCCGGAGCAGCGCGGACTGGTATCTGATAATGTCCGGAAGCATGGGTTTCGGCAAGACAGGGGAGCTCATCAGGACCATCGTAGATACTGAGGGACAGAACGTGGAAGTCCTGGCCGTCTGCGGCAGCAACACCAAGCTCCTCAGCCGGCTGCAGAAAGACTTCGGCACAGTCCCCAATGTACACCTGCTCGGATTCACCGACCGCGTCCCCCTGCTCATGGATGCCTGCGACGTCCTCTTCACCAAGCCGGGCGGACTGTCCAGCACAGAAGCCGCCGCCAAGCGAATTCCGATCATACACACCGCACCCATCCCCGGCTGCGAGACCGACAACGCCCGCTTCTTCCACTACCACGGCATGTCCTACAGCACCACCGATACAGCGCAGCAGGTCGCCGTCGCACACCGTCTCTGCTCTGATAAAAAATTCAGAGAAGATATGACTGCCGCCCAGGCAGCCAATACCTTCCCTGATACTTCGGAGAATATCTTCAATCTCCTATAGCATTACTTTCCGTTCCATTTCAGAGCCTTGAAGAGCTCAACCACAACGAGAGGAACAAGAGCCAGAAGAACGATTATACCCCACTGGTTTAGATTCATGGAGACGAACTCGAAGGCACTCATCAGAGGCGCGATCAGCAGCACTGCGAGGGTCAGCACGAGAGACATCAGCAGGGCGAAGATCAGCGGCTTGTTGTTCAGGATATTGAACTTGAAGCGGGACTCTGTGTTGGAGTGCAGGTTACCGGCATGCACGAGCTTGGCCATGATCAGCGAGGTGAATGCCATGGTCTGACCGAGGGCCTCGCCGCCCTGATTCTTACCTATGATAAAGGCAGTGAGGGTAATGGCCGTCACCATAAGACCCTGGTAGCTGATGCGCCAGATCATACCGCGGTCCATGAACTGCTTGCCCTTGCCGCGGGGACTCTTGCTCATCACATCCTTGGCGGCGGGATCGAGGCTCAGGGCCAGGGCCGGGAAGGTCTCGCTGACGAGGTTGATCCACAGGATGTGTATAGGCAGCAGGGGAATACCCATGTTGAATATAGAGGTGATGAAGAGCAGAATCACCTCTCCGAGGTTCGTAGACAGCAGGAAGAGAATGGTCTTGAGGATGTTGTCGTAGATACGGCGGCCCTCGGAGACAGCGGAGACGATGGTCACGAAATTGTCGTCCTGAAGCACCATGTCCGAAGCGTCCTTGGCCACCTCCGTTCCGGTGATACCCATCGATACTCCGATGTCGGCCTTCTTGAGGGCCGGGGCGTCGTTGACACCGTCACCCGTCATGGCCACGATCTCGCCCCTCTTCTGCCAGGCCGTCACGATACGTTCCTTCTGCTCGGGAGCGATACGGGCATAGACCGAATATTTGTCCACATTGGCGTCAAAATAAGCATCGTCGAGCTTCTCGAGGTCAGTACCGGTAATGGCCAGGTCGCCCTCCTGGAAGATGCCGATCTTCTTGGCTATGGCCAGGGCCGTCACCTTGTGGTCACCTGTAATCATCACGGGACGGATACCGGCGCTGCGGCACTCGGCGATGGCGCCGATGACCTCCTCGCGCTCTGGGTCGATCATTCCGACCATACCGACGAAGATCAGGCCGCGCTCGACCTCCTCCATCTCGGAGGATACCTGCTCCATAGGCCTGTAGGCCATTGCCAGCACCCTGAGGGCCGACTCTGCCATGGCCTCGTTGCGCCTCTGCAGGTCCACTATATCGGATGTGGTTATCTCGCGTACCCCGTCCGCAGTCTCTATCCGGTCGCAGACGGAGAGTATCTCGTCCAGACCGCCCTTGACATTGGCCCTGAGGGAGCCGTCCTCCATGCGGTTGATGGTCGTCATCCTCTTGCGGGAGGAGTCGAAGGCCACCTCTCCTACCCTCGGGCAACGGGCCTCAAGCTCATCCTTGACCACACCCTGCTTGGCTCCGAGGTCTATCAGGGCTATCTCGGTAGGGTCGCCCACCTTGGTTGTGGTGCCGTCGCTGTTCTTGACCACCTTGGCGTCGCAGCAGAGCACGGCTACCGACACCAGACGGTCGATATTGCCACTGACCGCATAATCCTCCACCACTGTCATCTGGTTCTTGGTCAGAGTACCGGTCTTGTCGGAGCAGATAACGGTAGTACATCCGAGGGTCTCCACAGAGGGCAGCTTGCGGATGATAGCGTTGTGCCTGGCCATACGGCGCACACCCATCGACAGGATGATGGTCGAGATGGCCGGCAGTCCCTCGGGTATGGCCGCTACAGCCAAGGAAATAGCCACCATGAACATGCTGATGACCGGACGGCCGTAGAGCACGCCGATAAGGAATATCACCGCGCAGATTACGATGGAGGCGATGCCTATCACCTTACCGAGTTTCTCCAGGCGCACCTGCATGGGAGTCTGGGTCTCGGAGTCGCGGTTGAGCATGTTGGCGATCTTGCCTATCTCGGTATTCATGCCTGTACCGACCACTATTCCCTTACCGCGGCCGAAGGTCACGACTCCGCTGGAAAACGCCATATTCTTTCTGTCCCCCAAAGGCACATCCGTCTCTTCTATAGTCTCCGGGGACTTCTCTACCGGGACTGACTCTCCTGTCATGGACGATTCCTGAATGCTCATATTCACGGACTCTGTTATCCTGATGTCGGCCGGTACTATATCGCCGACTTCCAGGACCACCACATCTCCCGGCACCACATCCTCCACGTTTACGATGTAGGACTCCCCGCCGCGGATAACCTTTGCCATGGGAGCCGCCATCTTCTTCAGGGCATCCATGGACTTCTGGGCCTGGTACTCCTGATAGGCGCCGATAAAGGCATTGAGCAGAAGGATACCCATTATGATGTAGGTATCCAGCAGGCCCTCGCCCGTCCGGACACCCATGACGCCGGAAATCACCGCCGCGATAATCAGCAGGATGATAAGAAAACTCTTGAACTGCTCCAGGAACATCACGATAAAAGGACGTCCCTTTTTCTGCACGAGCGTATTCTTGCCGTACTTCTCTATACGGGCGGCTATTCCGTCAGGATCGAGACCGCGCCCCGCGTCGGTCTGCAGCTCCTCAGAAACCTCCTCGATGGAGTGATTGTAGTATTGCTTCATATCATTTGAATTAAACCGGCTGCAAAATTGACACTTCATTGCGTATTAATTGTTATGTTTGCAGTAGAAAAAATGTAGAAAAAGTCGGATTTTATATGAAAACGGAAGAAAATGGCTTTACAATAGGACTATGCACCGGCGGACGGTGGGACCTGCGCATCAGCGGACGCTGCCGCAGCATCACGGAAGGATGCCTTTTCATACTGATTCCGCAGCATTTCACCGAGACGATTTCCCGCTCCGATGACTTCAGCGCCAGAACCCTTACCGCATCCCTCGAAGCCATTCTCGAACACCCCAGTCCGGTGGACATCAACATCATCAACATCACTTTCCTTCACCCTGTCATCCGACTCGACCCGGACAGGGCCGCCGGCCTGCTGGAATATTACGAATTCATAGGGAAGCACACGGGCAGGAGCGACAACATCTACGACAAGGAGCTCCGCAAGACCCTGCTATACGCCCTCATGCTGGAAATCAGCGATATCTACAACGACATCTCCGGAGACCGCAGCGAGGTGGCCAAACCGCGCCAGGAACAGCTGACCGACGATTTTTTCAAACTGCTGACGGCACACTACAGAAGCGAGCACAACGTAGCCTTCTACGCCGGACAACTGCACCGCACTCCCAAATATTTCTCAGAGGCTGTACGCCGTATCAGCGGGCGCTCCGTTTCCGACTGGATAGCCACCATGCTGCTCAGCGACAGCAAGCTGCTGCTCCAGACCACGGACAGGACCATACTCGAGATATCGGAGGAACTGGGATTCTCCAGCCCCTCGGTCTTCGTGCAGTTCTTCCGGCACCATACCGGCACCACACCGCTGCAGTACCGCAAACAGCTATAGCAGAGGACTGACCAGACGGGCTACCGACTCGTTGAATTTGTTGCGGCGAGGACGCTTGCGCCACTTGGCCTTAGTCACCAAGGTGCAGCGGGAAAGGTCCCTGCGGAACTGGTCCTCAACAGTCTTCGCGCATTCCGCATCATAGATGACAGAAGTCACCTCGAAATGATGCTCGAAACTGCGGTTGTCCATATTTGCCGAACCGATGATGCAGTACTCCCCGTCTATGCTGAGCACCTTTGAATGATTGAATCCCCTCTTGAACAGATACACCTTGACTCCCGCCTCTATAAGCTCCGATATATAGGACATGGTACCCCAGTTTGTCAGCCATGTATCCGAGCGTTCCGGTATCATCAGCGACACCTCCACATCGGACAGGGCCGTGATCTTGATGGCATTGAGTATTGTCTCCGAGGGTATGAAATACGGAGTTATGATGTAGATGTGGTTGCGTGCCTTGGTGATGGCGGTAAAGTAGCACTGCATGATGGCGGCCCAGTCGCTGTCCGGTCCAGAAGCCAGTATCTGCGCATAGTACCGGTTGCCCCCTGCCCTGCCGGCCGTGAGCAGTTCCTTGTCCTTTGCATCCAGATACGGGTAGTATTTCCGGCGGCGACCCAGATTCTTGTTCAGGATAAAATACCTGTCCAGCAGGAAGGTCGCCTGGATGGAAGTCACCGAAGTACCCTCTATCCGCACATGAGTGTCCCGCCATTCGGGGAAATCCCCCCCGTCATAGTAGCGGTCCGCTATGTTGACACCGCCCAGAAAACCCACGCGCCCGTCCACTACCAGTATCTTGCGGTGATTGCGGTAATTGACTATCGGAGGCAGGAAAAAGAGCCGGAACGGGGAGAAATTGAGGATCTCCACCCCGGCCTCCTGCAGCTCCCCCAGGAACTTCCGGCCAAGGTGCCTTCCTCCGAACCCGTCGAACATCATCCGTACCTCCACCCCCTCCCGTGCCTTGGCGACAAGCACCTCCTTGAAGGCATTGCCGACCTTGTCATCCTCTATAATGAAGGACTGCAGATGGATATGGGTCCTGGCCCCGCGCATTTCCTCCAGCATAGCCGAAAGAGCCTCCTTCCCCGAGAAATAAATCCGCACGTTTTCATTGGCGGAAAGCAGACTGTGCGCACTGCGGATATTCTGGACCACCAGCTTGTGGTAGCGCCGTACCTCCTGAGGGATATTCTCCCTGTTCCCGAATTTCTCCAGCATCTCCTTGCACAGCTCCCTCCTCAACCCGATATCACCAGCCCCCTTGCGGGAAAACATCTTGTCCTTGCGGAAATTGCGCCCGAAGAAAAAATACAGGATAATGCCGATATACGGCAACAATATCATGACCATCACCCAAGAGAGTGTCTTGACCGGATCCCTCTTGCTGGAAATCAGCATAACGGAAGAATACACCGCTATGGCTATGTTGAGCAGGTAAAGCAACGATGTAAATACGGGCCACAGCTGGGTGAACGTCATGATTACTTCCTCCCTATATAAAGGTAAGACACTCCGCCTGTCATGGACCTCGCGGTCACGTCCCTGAAGCCCCCTTCCGAAAGTTCAGCACTGAACTTGACCGGGGAAGGGAAATCGAACGAGGATTCCGGCAGATAGGAATAGGCATACGACTGCCTGGAGACAAGCCGGCCTATTGCCGGAAGGATATTCTTGAAATACAATGTATAGACACCTCTCCACAGCCTGTTGCGGGGAATGGAGAATTCCGCAATGGCAAGCATCCCTCCATCCTTGAGGACGCGGTGCAGTTCCCTGATACATTGTTCCCGCTTATCGAAATTACGGATACCGAATGCAATGGTCACCGCATCGAAACTACCGTCGGCAAAAGGCAGATCGGATGCATCTCCGAAACGGAAATCAATGTCAGGAGCCTTTTTCCTGGCTATAGCCAGCATATTCTCCGATATATCAGCCCCGACAACATCGAGGCCCTTGCGCCTGAGCGCGATGGTAACATCCCCTGTCCCGCAGGCCATATCCAGGACACTGACATCACCGTTTCTCTGAGCACAGAACGAGACGACAGCACGCACCAGACGCCTCCTCCAGGAACGGTCTATCCCGAAGGAGAGAAGATGATTCAGTCTGTCGTACACCGGGGCGATCGAATCGAACATCGAGGAGATTGCCTCCCGGCTCTTGTTAAGCTGTCTTTCCGGCATATTCCGAGATAAAACCGTAGGAATGGTCATCCATCCTCAGCTCACCCTTGGTAACGTGGCCGAGGAGCGTGGTCTCAATCCCGTGGTTGAACATAAAGTTGACGAAGTCTCCTTCCTGATCGTTGTTCACAGAGACGATTGCCACGTACTTCGTATTGCCGTAGAGAAACTCCTCATCGGTGAGGTCAGAGTCCCCCGTAATATCGAAGCCCAAAGCCTTGTCCCTGCAGCACTCGACCAGCGAATGAAAAATACCCTTTCCGGATATCCGATGGAGGGAAGTGATAAAGCCCGAATCAATGCTCGAATTCAGGTAATCCACTGCCTCAGAGGACGTTACTAAATACAAAGTATCGCCCTTCTGCACAAAGCTGCTGTTTGTCTCTTTCATGGCCTGAGTGGTTATTGTTCAAAATTGATGTAAATTTAAGAAAATTTTCAAAAATTGTTTCATTTTAAAAAAAACAATGTATATTTGCAGCCCGAAACCCAAAAAGAGCCCAGATGGTGAAATTGGTAGACACGCTACTTTGAGGGGGTAGTGCCTGTTTAAGGCGTGCAAGTTCGAGTCTTGTTCTGGGCACAAAAAAAGGTGAGAATCTCTTGATTCTCACCTTTTTTTGTGCCCAGGCGGGCGCCTTTTGTCTACCCATCCCCCGGCCCCTTCCCTGGAAGGGGAGCTTGTCGCGGGACTCCGCGGGAGAATCTTTCGATTCTCACTTTTTTTGTGCCCAGGCGGGCGCCTTTTGTCTACCCATCCCCGGCCCCTTCCCAGGAAGGGGAGCTTGTCGCGGGACTCCACGGGAGAATCTTTCGATTCTCTCCTTTTTCGTGCCCAAGGCATTTTTACGGGTAACCATTAGACTATACTGTGAATAAAAAGTCTATCTCTAGAAATATATGCTCATATTCGTTCAACGAAATTTTGTCGGGCAGGATATACTTCCGCTAACCATCTTGTTCTCAAATACACACACTTAAGCGTTATTGCCGTAAGCGATTTCAAACGGCTCACAGCATCACATTGAAAAGCAAACATCCTACATCCCAGCGACTTAATACACATGTTTCCTCCCCGACAAAATTTAGTTCGTCGATTCGGATTAATGATTCATCTAGGACACATCTGAACCATAAGGGCAAAGGCATTTAAGACAGTCCAGAAGGTGCCGACGAAAGTGAAGTTTCATCGGCACCTTCCGGTAATCTCTGATACTGCACGTGATGCGGTACAGTGTTGAATGACAGGATTGTGAGCCGGTTAGTCGTAGTTCCACAAATTCATAGCACAAGTTTTGCCGGTCAAAGCGCAATCCAGGTAACAGTAGAAATTTACCCCGCGTGGATTTTTACTGAGCCGGGATTAGCGCGCTACCGCTTGCTTTTCCCGCACTGAGGCAGGCCTTATAAAGGCGTCCGCAGGAACTCTGTTCCTGCAATGTGGCTTTGCCACATACTTTACATTATATGAGAGCCAGCGGCAAGTGAACTTACCGCTGGCTCTCATATAATGTAAAGGGACGCGCACTGCTGCCGTCCCTTATTGCCTTAATGGCTGTGACCTCGGCGGGATTCAAACCCACAACCTTCTGATCCGTAGTCAGATGCTCTATTCAGTTGAGCTACGAGGCCAATATTTCAGAAACTATTCTGCTTTTCCTGTTTCCTCGGCAATTACACCGGTGAACTTCTTCTCCTTGATGCGGGCCTTCTTACCTGTGAGATTCCTGAGGTAGAAGATTCTAGCCCTACGCACCTTACCGCTCTTGTTGAGCTCTATCTCGGAGATGAAAGGTGAGTACAGAGGGAAAATCCTCTCGACTCCTACACCATTGGAAATCTTGCGCACTGTGAAAGTCTGGGTTGTTCCTGCGCCTTTCCTCTGTATCACAACTCCACGGAACTTCTGGAGTCTCTCCTTATTCTCCTCTTTGATCTTATAAGTCACAGTCACCGTATCACCAGCCTTAAACTCGGGATACTTCTTCTCGTCCTGTGCAAATGCCTGTTCTGCAATCTTTATTAAATCCATTTTCTTATTCCTTTAGTGGCAACGTTGCTGTCATCATCGACATCCTGCAAGAGGTTGCTTATTTTTTGGGACTGCAAAGATATACAAAAGAGAACATATTGCAAATTTTTTTATCAATTAGCTGAACATTTTTTTAAGACGGTCGAAAAAGTTCCTGTCCATCCTGCTGGGCTTGGGAGTGAAATTCTCTGAGTTTCTGAGTTTTTCGAACATTTCCTTCTCGTTGCGGTCCAGTTTGGTCGGAGTCCACGCCTGGATGAATACAAGCAAATCACCACGGCCGTAGCCATTGATGTCAGGCACTCCTTTTCCTCTAACCCGAAGTATAGCTCCTGACTGAGTGCCGGGCTCAATCTTTATCCTGACCTTACCGTCAGCGGAAGGTATCTCAGCGGCAGTTCCGAGCACCAGATCCGGCATTGACACGAACAAAGTATAAATAAGGTCATTGCCGTCTCTCTGAAGTTCCCCGTTATCCTCCTCCTCTATCAGCACGAGCAGATCTCCGTTGACTCCGTTACCTCTGGCAGCGTTGCCTTTACCATGAACTGTCAGCTGCATGCCTTCTACCACTCCTGCAGGTATCTTGAATGTCACCTCTTCGGTATCCTCAACTACACCGGCGCCATGGCACTTGGGACACGGCTTGGTAATAACCTTTCCCTGACCGCCGCATGCGGGACACGGGGATGTCGTCTGCATGCGCCCCATGAAGGACTGAACCATGCGTGTCACCATACCGGTACCATGACATGTCTCACATACGCGGATATCAGCCTCGGATTCTGCCCCACGCCCACCGCAGTGCGGACACTTGACAGATTTTTTGATCTTGACAGTCTTCGTGACTCCGTTGACAATCTCAGAAAGTGACAATTTGACACGAATCCTGATATTGGACCCTTTCTGTACTCTGGCGCCTCCGCGTCCGGATGTGGACCCGAAACCGCCGAACCCACCGCCGAAGATGTCGCCGAACCTGCTGAAGATGTCCTCCATGGTGAAGCCTCCGAATCCGTCGAATCCACCTCCGCCACCTGCAGCCCCGCTCATCCCGGCATGACCGAACTGATCGTACCTTGCCTTCTTGTCCGGATTGCTGAGAACATCGTATGCCTCAGCCGCTTCCTTGAATTTCTCCTCTGCCGTAGCATCTCCCGGATTACGGTCCGGATGATACTTCAGAGCCATTTTACGATAAGCCTTCTTGATGTCTTCAGCCGAAGCATCCCGGGAGACCCCCAGGACCTCATAGTAATCTCTCTTTTCTGCCATGACCTACACCCCCACAACTACTTTTGCAAAACGGATAACCTTGTCATTCAGCTTATATCCTTGCTGAATCACATCCACGATTCTGTTTTTCTGCTTCTTCTCCTGAACCGGCAACTGCGCCACAGCCTCGTGATAATCGGTATCCAACTCCTTGCCAAGAGCCTCTATAACACTCAGGCCACGACCTTTCAAGAAAGTCATCAATTTGTTGTAAATCAACTCTGTGCCTTCTATAGCCGATTTGTCGGCATCCGACTCTCTTAGCACCTGGAGGGCCCTCTCACAATCATCAAGTACAGGCAGCATACCTTTTATGATATCCTCACCGGCCGTAGCAATGAGGTCCAGCCTCTCGCGCGCCGTCCTCCTGCGGTAGTTGTCAAACTCAGCCGCAAGACGGATGTACTTGTCATTTACCTCCGCGACACGTGCCTCCAAAACCTTGACCGCCTCATCCTCCTGCTGCACATCCTCCTGAGCAGCCGGCTCCTTATCCTGAGCGGTCTCTTCGGCAGTGCCCTGTAAAATATCCCCGACATTCTCTTCGGGGATATTTTCCTGATTCTGTTTTATATCTTTTTTTTCTTCCATAATCATGACTTTTCAACTCGCAATGCAGTAAGCAAAAACACTGCCAGATAGAAAAATCGACAAAATGTCAGTTACTCCTGGACTCAAAGCCTGACGATCTGCGGCTCTACCCCCCGGTACTTCGGCATTGTCGCGCCTATGGGAGCTCCGATATACGTGGGATCGCACATCACATACCTTGTTCCCTCGTATTCAAAACTGTCTCCCTTGACATCCGGGGGAAGCGCAACGCCGCAGGCAACGTGCCCCTTATAGCATAACATCGCGACATCCAGGCCAAGAAGGTCCCTGACGAGCCACGAAAAGACCAGGACCCTGTCCTTGCAGTTATTTGAGCCGTAAAAGAACGATTCTTCGACAAAGAGAGGCTTTGCACGCCCGAACATCTCATAGTCCGTCTTATAATCAAATCCCCTCTGTACAAGCGTAAGCACGAATGAGACGGCCTGCTGAGGATTCATATTGTCCTTGAGAATCTTATATCTCAGGCTGGTAAACACCGCCTTCTGGAGCTGAGCGTCCACATCCGAACGGTGATATGTCAGCAGATCTGACTGCGGATAATCCAGAGTGAACTTGACGCAGGGTATATTCAAGGGCACGCTCACCTCCTCGTCCACATACTGCGTCCACGAAGGAAGAGCCTTCAGCTGATAATCGCTGTTGCTGACCACAAGCTGCTTGTCGATCACCAGGTTCATCTTCTTCTCCGCTGCTGAGAAATCCTCGGAAAACGTGTAAAGGGGATCCTGACTGTTAAGCCGGGAATAACTGTAAATATAGAAATCCTCATCCCCGTCGGTTATATATGAGACCTGATAAATCGGTGCGGTGAAGGGGATAAGCAGCATCATCTGACCTCCCGATGCTCCTACCCTTACCTTGTACTGCATCTGACTCAGAAGAAACATCTGGGTCATTATCTTCTCATTGACATATTCCTCGATATACACGGCATCCGTCATTTTCCGAATCATAGTATACAGGGCCCAGTCACTCATAGAATGCTCCTTGCGCATGCTCTCCAGAGCCTCAACCGTAGGCATGAAATCCGATTCGGACAATACCTTCCACGCCTTGGAGGCATCCTGCTCCGTCGCCTGTATCCTCGGAATTCTCATATTATCGGCGAAAGGTATATTGCCGCGGATACCGAAAAAGTCCACAGATACTTCCGGAGCTCCCGCGTACGAAGCTGATACGGCAGGTACTGAAACCACAGCCGGAACAGTCATAAAACCGGGACATGGCAGACCGGGCAGTCCGGATGATTCTGCCTCCGAGGGATCGTAATACACCGGTTCATCCGGGACCGATCCGACAGGATCCTCCTTGCCTCTCTGAACCAGAAACTCCTCCCATGCTGCGGCCAGGTAGTCTGTAAACTCAGAATTGGCCTTCGAACGCCAGTCCTTGAATTCCTGAGCTCTCTGTCGGTAAAAATCCAGAAAGGACTCATCATTCTGGGCATTCGCAGACAGGGCAAACGCTGAGAAAATAAGAACGGACAATGAATATTTTAAGATTTTAGACATAATACCTTATTTTAACAATAAAGCTCCCGCCGAACTTTAAAGCTAGGGGGAGCTTATATGATTAGGATTTAAGAAGTTATTTGTTGTTCTGCATCTGAAGGGCCATTTCCTCATCGAAAGTCTTCATGAACAGGTGCTGGTCAAAGTCAATGGCAAGCTTGTCATCTCTGGAGATTGCTTCCTCAAGACCGTCCATAACCTTGGTTCTGGGCATCTCTATGTTAATCCAGAACTCATAGGAGCCGTCAGGATTCTGATACAGCTTGGAACCCCTGACAACAGCACCGTTGAGTTCCTGGTTGACAACGAGTCTGGCATTCTGCTCAACTTTCTGTGCGAACTCAGCCTTATTGGCGACATTGACCTGGTTCATATACCTTTCTGTCACGGCCTTGATGGTAGCGGAAATCTGATTGCCGAGCTGAGTACGTGCATTGAGGTCAGCGATAGTTCTGGCCATCTCCTGGTCAGGGCTGGTTCCGGAGGCTGTTGCGCGGAAATACTCCATGTCAGACAAGTCGGCGGGAGTGTTGAACGGCATGATAATCTCGGTCTTACCGGCATTCATAGCGTTTTTCTGACCGCCACACGAGGAAACAGTCATCACCATTGCGATGACCGCAAAAACCATAGGGAAAAGTTTTGTTTTCATACGTTTAAATAAATTATTAATTAAAATACAAATTTAACATCTTTTTTGAAAAATGCAATAAAAATAGGAGTGCCGGTAAAATGTGACACTCCTATTATCATTTTATTCATCCTTATATGGACTACATTTTGTCATTGCTGCCGAGAACATCATATATCTTGTGGATATACAGCTGTTTAAGCTTATCGCGGGCAGGTCCGAGATATTTCCTGGGGTCGAACTCCTCCGGATGCTCCACCAGCACCTTGCGGATGGCTGCGGTCATGGCCAGACGTCCGTCACTGTCGATGTTGATCTTGCATACTGCAGACTTGGCGGCTTCACGGAGCTGATCTTCAGGAATACCGATAGAGTCCTTCAGGTGTCCGCCGTAATGGTTGATCTCAGCGACTATGTCCTGAGGTACCGAAGATGAGCCGTGGAGCACGATAGGGAAGCCGGGGATACGTTTCTCTATTTCGTGAAGGATGTCCAGACGGATCTCAGGCTTCTGACCGGGCTTGAACTTATATGCACCGTGCGATGTTCCGATGGAGATGGCAAGAGAGTCCACCCCTGTCTTGTTTACGAAGTCCTCTACTTCCTCGGGACGGGTATATGTATGACTTTCAGCTTTCACGTCATCCTCAACACCGGCCAGGACACCGAGCTCGCCCTCTACTGTCACATCGTATTTGTGAGCATATTCCACCACCTTGCGCGTCAGCTCGACATTCTCTTCGTAAGGCTTGGAGGAGCCGTCAATCATTACGGATGAGAAACCGTACTCTATACAGCTCTTGCAGAGTTCAAAACTGTCACCGTGATCAAGGTGAAGCACGATGGGTACATTGCATCCCAGTTCCTTGGCATACTCAACGCCTCCCTGGGCCATATAACGGAGGATAGTCTGGTTGGCATACTTGCGGGCACCGCTGGATACCTGAAGAATGACAGGTGACTTGGTCTCCACACAGGCCTGGATGATAGCCTGCATCTGTTCCATATTGTTGAAATTGAATGCGGGAATGGCATACCCGCCGTTGATGGCCTTCTTGAAGAGCTCTCTTGAGTTCACGAGGCCGAGTTCTTTGTAAGATACCATAATTATATCTCTTTAAAATTAAAATATCCGATATTCTTGCTATCGTCCCGCAAATTTAGATATTTTTGTAATATGAACAAAAAAGTAATCATTTTCTCAGCCCCGTCCGGAGCGGGCAAAAGCACTGTCGTAGGACATCTGCTGAAAACTTTTCCTTTCCTGGAGTTCTCCATATCAGCCACTTCACGGCCACCGCGCGGCAGCGAGAAAGACGGAATCGAATACTATTTCTTCTCCGAACAGCAATTCCGGGACCTCATCTCCCAAAACGCATTCGTAGAATACGAGGAAGTCTATCCCGGCTCATTCTACGGTACCCTCCGCTCGGAGGTCGAGCGCATCTGGGCCAGAGGGCACGTGATACTTTTCGACATCGACGTGAAGGGAGGCGTCAACCTCAAGCGCATCTTCGGTGACAATGCCCTGTCAGTATTCGTCAGGCCTCCCTCCATAGAGGAACTGCGCCGAAGGCTCATCGGAAGGGGGACGGATTCCCCGGAAGCTATTGAAAGAAGGGTCGCAAAAGCGGAAGAGGAACTCGGCTATGAATCCATGTTCGACCGGATTCTGGAAAATGACATACTGGAGGAAACTCTCGCCGAGGCGGAGAAAATAGTCAGGACATTCATTGGGAAACAATGAGAAAAGCTCTCTATTTCGGATCTTTCAATCCTGTCCACTACGGACATGTCTCCATTGCGCAGTACGCGGCGTCGATGGAAGAAATTGATGCCGTAGTCATCATCCCATCCCCTCATAACCCGTTCAAGGACAAATCCATCCTTGCGGACCCGCTGCTCAGGCTAAGACAGGTCCGCCAGGCTTTCGAGGGCATCTCGCCTAAAATCACAGTCAGCGACATCGAATACCGTCTTCCGGAACCTCTATACACCATCAATACCCTCCATACCATTCAGGAAGAAGAGCCCGGGAATGATTTGATCCTGCTTATAGGAGCCGACAACATAGCCGGCATTGAGAGATGGTACAATGGCACGCAGATACTCCGGGAATTCGACATCTGGGTATACCCGCGCAATGGGTACGACGGTGCGGCACTCTGCCGGGAATGCTCGGAGCGGACCTGTGCCCGTCACGTACGGTTTCTCGAAGGTGCGCCGCTGCTGGATATTTCATCCACCCGTATAAGAAACCAACTCAACAAAAACCAGATACCATGAAAACTAGAACCCTCTTAATCTCAGCCATGGCCATGGTCCTCGCTGCAGCCTCCCTGACTCCTGCCGGAGCGCAGAGACCTCAGAAGCAGATGACCGACGAGCAGAAATATCTCGATGCCATGCACCGCAACATCACTTCAGGCAAACTGTTCGGCTACGTCGAGCAGCTCTCCGACTCTACACTGGAAGGACGCCTTGCTGGATCTCCCGGCATGGCGAAAGCTGTAAAAATCGTAGAGAATTACTTCAAGGAATGGGGACTGAAACCGGCCGGAGACAACGGCTCCTACATTCAGGAATACTCCCACCCCTGCGTAGAAGTATTTCCTGGCAGCACCATGGAAATACTCTTTCCTGTCTACGGCCAGAAACGCAAGGACACCGTCTGGATATCCAAGTCCTACCCCTGGGCTGACGGCTGGTTCGCAGGCGGCATGACCGGTAACGGCGACATCACCGCCGACATCGTCTATGCCGGATTCGGAGTCACCGCCCCTGAACTCGGATACGATGATTATGCCGGCATAGACGTCCGCGGCAAGATTGTCCTCGTCGAGGGAGAGACCCCAAACACCAGCCGCAATGACGATACCCTGCGCATGTGGTACGACCATACCCTGCACCAGACAAAACTCAACAACGCCGCAGCACATGGAGCCGCCGGCCTCCTCTATCTTTGGGTACCCGGCCCCAACGCTCCTTATAATGAAGGGTTTGTCTACGCCCATGTAACAGACACCGTTGTCAACGATATCTTCCGCGGCACCGGACGCACATACGCCGGGACAGTAAAGAAGATATACGAGACCAAGGAACCCCAGTCATTCGCCACCGGAAAGAAAGCCCATATCCGCATGAATGCCACCTACAACCCTGACGCCACCGGAAAGAACATCATCGGCATAGTAGAAGGCAGCGACCCCGTCCTCAAGAACGAGTACGTCATCATCTCCGCACATCTGGACCACCTGGGAATGATTCCATACCATATTGCAGGAGCCAATGACAACAACGCGTCCTCAGCAGCCCTTCTTGGAGTTGCCGAGGCACTGGCAAAGTCTCAGGTCAAGCCCAAGCGCACCATCGTATTCCTCAGCCTTGACGGCGAGGAAGCCGGACTGACAGGCAGTACCTATTATACTGAAAATCCCATATTCCCCAAAGAGAGTGTAAAGGCAGTCATAAATCTGGAACAGGTAGGCGCCGGCCAGATGCTGTCTGCCAGCTATCCATACAATTTCCCGGAACTTGCAAAATTCACCGAACAGGCCAATGACACGTATGTCCACCGTATACTCTACCAGCGTGAGACACGCTACGTTACCCGTCCCCGTACAGATGGAGTCGTATTCATGAAGGCCGGGTACCCTGTCCTCGACCTGCGTGCTGCAGGAGGCGGCTACTACCACCATCCCAAGGACAATCCGGCATCCATCAACCCTGAGACACTCCAGGCTGCGGCCGAATGGATATACTGGACAGCAATCATGATTGCCAATCAATAAGTTAGCACGCCATACGTCCGGCACAATCTTTGCAAACGCAAGGCAGGATTTTAATAAAATAAAAGAGAGATGAATATCAGAACTATCTTCAAAACTTGCATCGTTGTGCCGGCCGCCATGGCAGCATTGGCATCCTGCAACACTGAACAGACTGAATACTTCAACGCCTACCTCACTGCCGTCGAGACCGAAGGACAGCCATACAAATGCTATTTCATAAGCGATGACTCCCTTAAGGTCATACCTCTCAACTACTATTCCAATATCGAGAGCCTTAAAACCGACGACAGGCTGATCGCCACATTCACCATTCCTTCAGGAGAAGTCACAGACCCTGTCGAGGTGGAATTCACTTCATTTGTCAAAATGGTTCCACAGGACATACTTCAGACCTCAGCTCCTGACACCGTCGGCAACGATCCCGCCGACCCTCAGGTCATGTGGCAGAGCGGCGGCATAGAAGGGACATCCCGTTTTCTTACCATCAATTTCATCTATCAGGCATCTACCAGCGGCATTCAGCACAAAATCTACCTGATTGATGACCTGACTGCCGAAAACCCGGATGAAGACGGCTATTACCATCTGAAATTCAGGCATGACGCCAATAAAGACCAGATTCAGCTCTCCGCTTCAAGCGTAGCCACATTTCCTCTCCCTGAAAAATACACAGCCCCAGGCATCAAGGGTATAAAAGTAGATTTCAACACCATATCCGAGGAAAAGGACAGCACTCTGACCGTCAACTTCAAGTAGCCCGGCCGCTGTCCGTCTCCTAACGCAAATGCCCCTCCGCTATCCGGTACGACCAAGAATAGCGGAGGGGCATATATTTTGAGCATCTTCTACAGGCTGGTGCCGAAGTCCTCCTTGAACCTGGCGACAAGACGCTCGGGCCAGTCGCCGACAGGTTCCATGGGGGTACGGAAGCAACGCTGCATCCCGGGGATGTCATGGCAACGGGTAGCGCCTATCAGACTTCGGTTGTCGTAGAGCCATTTCAGACGGTCGAGAGCATACATTGTCTGAGAGAGGGTCAGGACCTTACGGGGAAATGCCATCCGCACGAGCTCCATGTCTGCTACGAAGTCCGGATCATCCTCCGACACATCGGCGTATGTACCGCCGTCCATGGATCTCACGCCGGAAGAGAGGTAAATGGCTGCGGCAAGGGAACTGGCGGGCAGGTCGCGGACAGACAGATGGTTACAGAACTCCTTTGCGTCTATCTGCGCTCCAAGCACGCCCGGAGGGGTCACCATCGGAATGCCCATCTTCACGGCCTCATTCACAAAATACCTTATAAACTCGGGGTTCTGGCAGATGTAATCCTCATCCGTAGCCTCATACAGCCCCTGGGCCATGGCTTCGATCTCCTTCATGGACATGCCGCCGTAGGTGACGTAACCCTCGAACACGGCTACGACCTGGTCCATTTTGAGCTTGTCCTGATAATTATCAGTAGCGATGACGGCTCCTCTGGTGCAGGACAGCTTACGGGCAGAGAAGTAGACTATGTCGGCTAAGGAGCACATCTTGAGCAGGATCTCGGCCAGGGTCGCACGGGCATACTCAGGCTCGCGCTGGATGATCAGCCAGGCATTCTCTCCCAGGAGGCAGGCGTCCAGCAGGACCTTTATACCGTAGCGGTCCGCTACCTTACGCACTTCCATAAGATTGGCCATTGAGAAGGGCTGTCCGCCGATGAGGTTGGTCGAAGCCTCCATACGTATGAAAGGAATGTGTTCCGCGCCATACCGGGCGATGCACTCCTCCAGACGGGCGATGTCGATATTGCCCTTGAACTGATTGTCTGAGGCGGAAGCAAACGCCACCTGGGGATCGACGAGATCGACAGGACGCCCGCCGTTGAGCTTTATGTGGTTGACGGTACTGCCGAAATGGTAGTTCATGGGAATTACGTCCCCTGGCTTGAGGAAGGCCCGCATGATTACGTTCTCAGCGGCGCGTCCCTGATGTGCAGGCACTACATAGCGCTTGCCGAGCACGTCGAAGACGGCCTTCTCGAGCCGCTTGAACGACTCGCTGCCGGCGTAAGCGTCATCGGCCCTCATCATTGCGGCCAGCTGGAGGTCGCTCATGGCATTGGTACCGCTGTCGGTCAGCATGTCCAGATACACATCAGCCGAATCCATGCGGTAAGTATTGAATCCGCCCTTTTTCAAGGCTTCCAGTCTTTCGTCTATAGGCAGGAGCTTTACCTTCTGCACGATACGCGCGCGATGAAACTCCAATGGAATATCTATGCCGGTGTAGAATTTTACTTTTGGCATTTTTATATTTTTTTTAAATTTTAAAATCTTCCGGATTATCTGCTAATGACCGCCGTAGAGGTAATCATGCTGCTCCGGGGTCAGGGTATCAATGCCGGTTCCCCAACTCTCGAGCTTCATCCGGGCCACCTCGGAGTCTATCTCCTCCGGCACGCTGATGATATGGGGCATGTCCTCACCGCGGTGCTGCACGATGTAGCGGGCGCTCAGGGCCTGGATAGCAAAGCTCATATCCATAATCTCCGCAGGATGCCCGTCTCCGGATGCCAGGTTGACCAGACGTCCCTCAGCCAGGATGAATACGGAACGGCCGTTGGACAGGCGGTACCCCATGATATTGTTGCGGGCCTCCCACGACTCCACCGCCATGGTCCTGATGCCGTGCACGTCCACCTCACAGTCGAAGTGTCCGGCATTGCAGCAGATGGCACCGTCCTTCATTTTCAGGAAATGGGCCGGGGTTATGACGTCCTTGCAGCCGGTGACGGTCACGAAGATATCCCCGATCTCAGCTGCGCTGTCCATTGGCATGACCTTGAATCCGTCCATGACGGCCTCGATAGCCTTGACCGGATCTATCTCGGTGACAATGACCGAGGCTCCGAGTCCCTTTGCCCTCATTGCCACGCCCTTGCCGCACCAGCCGTATCCGGCTACGACGACATTCTTGCCAGCCACGATAAGATTGGTCGTGCGGTTGATTCCGTTCCATACTGACTGGCCTGTACCGTAGCGGTTGTCGAACAGGTACTTGCATTTTGCGTTGTTGACCAGTACCATTGGGAAGCGAAGCTCCCCTGCCCTATCCATGGCCTCGAGCCTCATCACGCCTGTAGTGGTCTCCTCGCAGCCTCCGATGATGCCCGGAATCAGCTCCGGCATCTCTGCATGCAGGGTATGCACCAGGTCTCCTCCGTCGTCGATGATGATGTTGGGACCGCATGAGACTACCTTGCGGATATTGTCCATGTACTCCTGCTCAGTGCATCCGTACCAGGCGAATACCTCGAGCCCCTCGTGTACGAGAGCGGCGGCCACGTCGTCCTGGGTTGAAAGCGGATTGGAGCCGGTAATGTACATCCTTGCCCCGCCGGCGGCCAGAGTCTCGCAAAGGTAGGCGGTCTTGGCCTCCAGATGTATGGAAAGGGCTATTTTCAGTCCTTCGAAGGGTCTTTCTTCCTTGAATTTCTTTTCTATTCTGTTGAGCAGCGGCATGTTGGCCCTTACCCAATCTATCTTGCGACGGCCTTCGGCCCAGATTTCAGGTTTCTTTATATCACTCATATTCTAAAGCATTCTTCGTTTTCGGAAGACCAAAATTACTACAAAAATCGCAACAATCATCAATGCGAGCAGAATAAAAAAGTCCGCCAGCCCGCGGTCTGCCATCGGCAGATTGATATTCATGCCGTAGATAGAAGCAATCAGGGTCGGAGGCATCAGGAGCAGCGACACGAAGGTAAACACTTTCATGATGCGGTTCTGCTCGAGGTTAATAAGACCGACTACAGTGTTCTGAAGGTAATCCAGCCTCTCGAAGCTGAAGTTGGTGTGATTGAGCAGGGAGACAATGTCCTTGTTTATCACCGACAGCTTAGGGAAAATATCGCGGGGGAACTTGTCGCTTTTCATGATTGAGGAGATCATCCTCTGTTTGTCGACCACGTTTTCCCGCACCAGCATGGTGTTCTCCTGCAACTGATTGATATCCAGAAGGAACTCCTCGTTAACATCCTTGCCGGCACTGACCTTCTTGCTGTATGTATCGATTTCCTTTGACATCAGCTCGATCATATCCGCATCGAGGTCGATACGGTTTTCGACAATACCTATCAGCACATGGTATCCCGTGGGGTAGAGCCTGCTGTTGACCTGAATCCTGCGCTGGATGTCCGAAAAGCTGCGCAACTGCACGTTCCTGATGGACACGATGATACCCTCGCAGAGGATGAACGATACGGCCTCCATCGAATACTCATCGGGACCTGGAATCAGGAAGTTGGTGTTGACCGAGATAGTTGTCTCAGTTTCCGAATAGCGGGACGAGGACTCGATTTCCTCGGCCTGAGCCCTGGAAGACAGGGAGGTGTCCAGGAATGTCTCTACAGCACGTTTCTCGTCTCCGTCGGGGGAGAAAAGGTCAATCCAGATTACATCGTCCATTCCCAGCTCGTCCAGAAATACTACGGACTGGGAGATGGCTATCTTGCCTTTGTCTTTATAGAATATCTGTATCATGCTTCTTTCGGAGTTTGATGATGGTTAAATTTGTTGGTATAGCTCCCCTCAGGAGAGCGGCCTGCTCACCAATAACATCGGACTCTGAACTCGAAAGGCTTGAATTTCAATTCTATAAACTTAAATGGTTAATACTCGGGCGCAAATATACAAATTACCTGCCAAAATCGGCAATTTTTCTCTGGCAGTACACTTTCAGGGAATACACATGCTCTGAAAAGCATGCCACCCGCGGCCTGTTAGCGGGAGGGACCCGCCTTGAGTATCACCGACTTACGAAGTAAGTAGATGATACTCACGGTGGGAGGGACAGCGCCGTAGGCGCGTACTTTTCAGAGCATGTGTATTCCCTGAAAGTATATATTCACGCAGACAGATGCTCCACGAGAATCTTCACCCCGATAGCGATAAGGATGATGCCGCCGAGGATTTCGGACTTCTTGCCGATGCCTGAGCCGAGACGGCGCCCTCCAAGCAGACCGGCCAAAGAGGCCAGAGCCGTACAGGCCAGCACCATGGCCGTAGTGATACCTATCTTCATAAAGGACAGTCTGATCATTGCCAGGGATATGCCGACAGCTATGGCGTCTATGCTGGTGGCCACGGAAAGAAGTACGAGCTGTCTGGTATTCAACAGCGAGGACCCGGACACTTCTTCTTCCTTCTTCGAACAGCCCTCGACAATCATCTTCCCCCCGATGTAGCCCAGCAGAACGAAAGCCACCCAGTGGTCTACCTTCGATATGTATTCGCTCACACTATAGCCCAGAAGCCAGCCGGCGAATGTAAGCCCGGCCTGGAACACGGCAAAACAGAGGATAATCCGAAGAATCTGCCTGGCGCACAGACTGCCGCGGGTACAGATACCGCCGGTAAGAGAGACCGCGAAGGTATCGAAGCACAGACCGGCTGCCAGTAGAAAAAGTTCTATATAGCTCATAACAATGGTGTTCGGTTTTTGATAGACATTCCCAGCGTCAGCGAATCGGCATTTTCAAGGTCGTCTCCGAAGCCCACCCCGCGGGCGATGGCCGTCACGCGTACACCCGTACGGGCCAGCAGCCGGTTGATATAGAAGGATGTGGTCTCTCCCGCCATTCCCTTGCCTATTGCGATGATCACCTCCTTTACCTCCGGCGAGGAAGCCCTCTCCACCAGAGAGTCCAGCGGAAGGTCATCCGGTCCTATACCGTCCATTGGCGAAATCACCCCGCCCAACACGTGGTAGACCCCGCTGTACTCCCCTGTCTCCTCTATGCTCATAACATCCTGGATATTCTCCACCACCAGGATAGTCGACCGGTCCCGCCGGGTGTCCGCACATATCGGACACACCTCATCCTCCGAAAGCATATTGCATATACGGCAATAGCGGGCCTCCGTGCGGAGCCGTATCAGCGCATTGCCCATCCTGAGGGTTTCTTCCTCAGGCCTGCGCAGCAGGAAGAGAGCCATCCTCATGGCCGTCACCTTCCCGATTCCGGGCACGGAACTCAGCGCGTCCACAGCCTCCTGTAATAAAGGTATCATCATAAATTGTCACTCTACTGTTCTTCTGTTCAGAAAATAACGCTCCAGGCCATCTCCGGCCCCCGATGCCGTAATCACCTGCCGGACACCGAATTCTTCTGCCACTTCCCGGAGAATGTCCCCGTAGGCGCAGGCCACCGACCCGACCGCAGCCAAAGGCAGGTCCGGACGGCCGCAGCGCATCACACTGCGCTCGAGGAAAAGCCGGAACCCGCCGGCTATCAGCTCACGGACATACGGACAGTCCTTCCTTCTCCCCAGAAAAAGGGAGAACGAGGCCAGATACCGCGAAGGCATCTCCCCGCGATAGACCCGTCCGATTATCGTAGGATAGTCGAGCTCCGGGTACTCCTCCCGCATGGCAGCATCCAGTTCCTGAGGCAGCAGCCCCTTGATATAGTCCGCCAACAGCATTTTCCCAAGCCAGGCCCCGCTGCCCTCGTCTCCGAGGATGAAGCCTCCGGCCGGAATGCTACGGACAATCCTTCCTCCGAGGTAAAGCCCGCTGTTCGAGCCTGTTCCGAGAATAGCCGCAATACCGTCCCCACCGCCCAGGAGAGCCAGCGCCGCAGCCTCCAGGTCCGACCCGACTGTCACCAAGCTCCCAGGCAGGACGGCATGCAGGGCTTCCCGGACCTTATCTCCGGCTGCCTCCGACACCACACCGGCGCCGTAAAAGTACACTCTGACAGTCGGAATAGCATTGCCGCAGTCGGATAGAACCTCCTCAGCCACATCCCGGAGAGCCGTAGCGAACACCTCCTGCATAGCCCCAACGTCCTGAAGCACAGGATTGACCCCTGGAGACTCCAGTTTTCTGGCAGTCTCTCCAGGCCTCAGCACCCTCCAGTCGATGGAGGTAGAACCGCTGTCTGCCGTGATTATCATTGCCGCTCTGTCATTATATTTGCGCGACAAAAATAGTCAAAAAAAGCATGAATGAAACTGAGGTGATACAGCTGCTGCGGGATTATGCGGCGCAATACAATGACTGGAAATATTTTAAGGGCGACCCGATAATCTTTCCCAAGCACTTCGCCGGCCTTATGGCGGAAGGCAGGGCTACCCTCCGCGACGTAGAGGTGGCTGCGGCAGTGGCAGCGCATCTGGCCTGGGGCCGCAGGGATATGATAGTAAGGGACTGCCGCAGAGCGATGGACGAAATGGGATGGCAGCCCTACGGATATGTGATGGCGGGAGAATACCGCAGCGACGGAACTTCCCTGCACAGGACTGTCAAGTGGTCGGAGTTCGCAGCAATATGCCGTAGGCTCAGAGTATTCTATCAGGACAATGAGAGTCTCGAAATCCTCACTCCGGGACAGATGCGTGTCCTCGTCTACGGGCAGAAGGACGATCCTTCGGCGGCAAACAAGAAAATCCACATGCTGCGCCGATGGATGGTACGGGACGACGGAAAAGTGGATCTTGGGCTGTGGAAGCGGATAGACAAGCGGGAGCTGATCATTCCTCTGGACGTACACGTACACCGAAGCGCGACGAATCTGGGTATAACTTCACGGCACAGCGCGGATATACGGACAGCGGAGGAAATTACCAGATTTCTGCTGAAAGTGTTCCCAGAGGACCCTGTACTGGGTGATTTTGCTCTTTTCGCTGTGGCTGCGTCAGGCGGATGTTGAAAACTTTTTCGCAATTTGTGCCCGATTTTTGATGTTTTTTCATTATTTTTGTAAGCAGTTGTGTTATGAAGTATGCCTAAGTTATTCATCATTTCAGGTTGCAACGGTGCGGGTAAGACGACAGCTTCCTACACTATTCTTCCGAATATGCTGAACTGCGGCAACTTCGTAAATGCGGACGAGATTGCAAGAGGTCTCTCTCCCTTCAACCCGGAGAAGGCCGCGATACAGGCGGGAAGGATTATGCTGGCCAGAGTGGAGGAGATGATCAATGAAGGGCAGGATTTCGCGATAGAGACGACGCTGGCCACCAGGAGTTACGTCAACCTCATCCGCAATGCCCAGAGCCGGGGCTACATAGTAACCCTGCTCTACTTTTGGCTGAATATGCCGTCGCTTGCCGTGGAGAGGGTCAAGCTCAGGGTACAGTCAGGAGGGCACAACGTAAGCGAGGAAAGTATCCGCCGCCGGTACGACATGGGGATAAAGAACCTGTTTCACCTGTACATACCGGTCTGCGAGTACTGGATGATCATAGACAATTCCAACTCACCTGTGATCATCTGCGAGGGAGGTAAGGACATAACGACGAAAATACATAACAAAACCTTGTTCAACCAATTAATCAATTATGAGCGAACTAGAATCACGGGAGCTTAGAGACAATATCCTCGACGGTCTGAACGCCACGTTCCAGAACCTGGTCAAGGAGAAGAAGAAGACCAATTCCGAACTGGCTTTCGTCCAGAACGGAAAACTGGTCAAGGTCAAGGCTACCAATATCTAATTATCTCAGACTCTGCTACACACTCAAAGATCTAAAAGGGGCTTTCGTATCACAGTGAGCCCCTTTTATTCACTTGAAAAATGAACACACCGACTATAGACACATCATTCTTCCCGCTGTTCGGCGCCGGAGAGCATGAAGCCAGGAGAATACTGGAAGCAGCCCTGTCCAAAGGCGGGGACTATGCCGATATCTTTTTCGAGCACACAGTCAGCAATGATCTGTCCCTTAGGGACGGAGAGGTCAATTCCGTGCGGTCCCACATAGATTTCGGTGCCGGCATAAGGGTGCTGAAAGGTGACCGGACGGGATACGCATTTTCTGAAAGCACCCGGTTCGAGGATCTGATGAAGGCTGCTGCGACTGCAGCGGAGATAGCAGGAGGCACGGCAGCTGCAGTAACACTGCCGGAGAACTGCACCCCGGTCAGCTATACCGACCGGTATCCTGTCGTATCCGGATGGGAGGAGCACTCCATCGTGGAGAAAAAGCACTACCTCCTGATGCTGCGGGACTTCATCAACAGAGGTTCCGACCGCATAGTCAGCATCACCGGCAACTTGGGGGACATGCTGACCCGGGTACTGTTTTTCAACTCCCTCGGGGAATGTTTCTCGGACACGCGCCCCATGGCCAGGATGTCCGCCACCGTGGTCATGAAGAACGGCAGCAGGATGGAAAATTTCTACTCGTCCAGGAGCTACCGGAAAGGCTTCGAGTTCCTGTCCGAAGAGATGGCAGCCTCCCTTGCCGACGAAGCCGTGAAAGGGTGCATGAGACTCTTCGAGGCGAACCGGCCTCCTTGCGGGGAAATGCCGGTCGTCATGGGAGCCGGCGGTTCCGGCATACTGCTGCACGAAGCCATAGGACACTCATTCGAAGCGGACTTCAACCGCAAGGGCGTATCGATTTTCTCCGACCGGATGGGCAAGCAGGTCTGCTCTCCCGACATCAATATCGTAGACGACGGCACCCTGCCCCACTTCCGAGGCTCCGTCAATGTCGATGACGAGGGAGTTCCGGGGCAGAAGACATACATGGTGCGCAACGGCATCCTCAACTCCTACCTGCACGACCGCATAAGCGCCCGCCATTACGGAGTCGCCCCCACCGGAAACGGACGCCGCGAATCCTTCCGGTACATGCCGATTCCGAGAATGCGCTCGACCTATATGGAAAACGGTCCCGCAACGGAAGAAGACCTTATCCGGTCAGTGAAAAAGGGTATCTATGTGGACAACTTCGCCAACGGCCAGGTACAGATCGGCGCCGGGGACTTTACATTCTACGTGAAGTCCGGCTACCTGATCGAGGACGGCCGTCTGACACGTCCCGTCAAGGATACCAATATCATAGGCAACGGTCCCGAGGCTCTGGCCTCGATTACCGGCGTAGCCGACAATCTCATAGTGGACGACGGCACATGGACATGCGGGAAAGGACAGTATTGTCCCGTATCATGCGGCATGCCGTCCGTTCTGGTAAGCAAACTTAACGTAGGAGGCATCAATGAATAAGGACATAGCCAGAAAAGCACTGGAAACAGCCCTCGGATGCGGAGCCTCGGACTGCCGTGTCACCCTATCCGAAAGCACACAGACATCGATATCATACCTCAACGGAAGCATAGAGAAACTGCAGGAATCGTCCTCGGCCGTCCTCGGCATAGCAATATTCGCACAAGGACGCTACGGCGCGTTCTCCACCAACAGGATGGACGGAAAGGAGCTGAAGCCCTTCATCGCAAACTGCATCGAGTCCTGCCTCCTGCTGACTCCTGATGAATGCCGCAAAATGCCCGACCCTTCCCTGTACTACCGCGGCGGCCGGCCGGATCTCCTGCAGTGCGACCACTCGTTTCATGACATTCCCTTCAAGGCGAAGACAGAATTCCTAGAGGCCACGGACGCCGAGACCGACAAAAGCGACCCCCGCCTTATATCCACCGCCTGCGACTGGGATGACTGCCTGCGCTCCGACTACATCATCGATTCCCGGGGACTGGAAGTGGAGGCATCGGGCACCTTCTTCTCGGTCTCATGCGAATGTACCGTAAAAGGACACGGCGAGGCCCGTCCCCAGAACAACTGGATCGAAGGTTCCATCTTCTACGGAAATCTCCGCCGCGGATGCGGTGAGACCGCCTACAGAAGGACCCGTCCGATGATTGACGCACGCAAGCTTCCCTCCGGGAAATACAATATTGTGCTGGAAAACACCGTGTCGGCAAAAGCCGTCTCGGCCATCATATCCGCCCTCAACGGCCAGGCCCTGCAGCAGCGCAATTCGTTCCTGATAGATTCCCTGGGCAAACAGATTTTCCCGGAATGGCTGCACATCGCCGACAATCCCCACATTCCCGGACGTACAGGCTCAGGATATTTCGACAGCGAAGGTGTTGCAACCTCTCCCATCGACATCATCAGGGACGGAAAAATATGCACCTATTTCCTCAACACCTACTTTGCGAACAAGCTCGGTATGCAGCGGACCATCGAGGACGCATTCGCCGTATACTTTCCGAAGAACTCCGGCAAGGGCCTGGACGACATCATCCGGCAGACAGGCACAGGCATCCTGATCACCGGATTCAACGGAGGCAACAGCAACCCGGTTACCGGTGATTTCTCATACGGCATCGAGGGCTGGTACTTTGAGAATGGAGAACGCCTCTATCCCGTCAAGGAGATGAACCTAACAGGGAACTTTATATCCCTGTGGGCCCACAATATATTCATCGGCAACGACCCTATCGACTTCATGCAGTGGCAGATACCCACACTGGCATTCGAAGGGGCAGATATAAGTGGAATATAATGAGACAACCTGGACTACTAATATCCTTCATCCCGGTCATCCTGCTGATGATTCTGATTGTTATCGGAGTGACCGTCTTCGGGGCAGACATCACAGGTGGTGCCTCTCAGGTAGCCCTGCTGTTGGCCGCGCTGACGGTCATCGGGATTTCTTTATTCTATCTCAAAATACCCTGGTCCAGGCTCGAGGCCGGCATCACCGACAATCTCAGCAAGACCGGCCCGGCCATCTTCATCCTGCTGATGATCGGCGCCCTGACATCCACCTGGATGCTCTCTGGAGTCGTGCCCACCCTTATATACTACGGGATGAAACTCATCAGCCCAAAGATTTTCCTGCTTGTGATATTCCTGCTCACGGCCATAGTCTCGGTACTCTCCGGCAGCTCGTGGACGACTATCGGCACTATAGGAGTCGCGATGATGAGCGCGGGGACCATGCTGGGTATCTCCGAGGGCTGGCTGGCCGGCGCCATCATCTCCGGAGCCTACTTCGGGGACAAGCGCTCACCCATGTCCGACACCACCAACCTCGCATCATCCGTCGCGGGAGTAAGCCTCTACAAGAATATCAACTACCTGCTGTACACCAATATGCCTTCCTTCATCATCTCCGGCATAGTGTTCACCATCGTGGGATTCACATACACTCCTTCTTCGGAACTGGACCTGAGTGCCCAGTACGCCAGCCTCTCCTCGGCCTTCGTAATCAGCCCATGGCTGCTGCTCATCCCCTGCCTGACAATCTTCATGATATACAAGAAGATACCCCCTTTCATCACCCTCCTGGTCTCAGCCCTGCTGTCCGGCATCATAGCCTTTTTCGTCCAGCCTGAGCTTATCGCACAGATCTGCGGAGACGGAAGGGGATTCAGGGAGTTCTTCTACTTCCTCTACCAGTCCATGGCCGCGGATGTCACGGTATCTACCGGAGACCCGATGCTGGACACCCTGGCCTGCACCTCGGGAATGTCCGGTATGCTCGGCACCATCTGGCTCATCCTGTGCGTGATAGTATTCGGCGGAGTCATGGAGGCCTCTGGAATGATAGAAGCCATCACTGCCAGGATCATTTCCGGCCTGAAAAGCGCGGTACAGCTCGTCTCAGCCACCGTCGCCTCAGGCATCTTCTGCAACCTGGTGCTCTCCGACCAGTACATGTCCATCATCGTACCCGGAAAAATGTTTGCGGAAGCCTACCGCAAGCGCGGTTACGCACCGGAACTGCTCAGCCGCAGTCTCGAGGACTCGGCCACGGTGACATCCGTACTAGTGCCGTGGAACACCTGCGGAGTGGTACAGTCCACCGTCCTCGGAGTGGCCACCCTCACCTACCTCCCCTACTGCATCTTCAACCTGCTGTCTCCCCTGATGTCCATAGCCGTAGCGGCCATAGGCTGGAAGATACACAGACTCAGCGATAACAATCAAACAAACAATAATACCAACGACAATGAAAATCAGTGACAAGAAAGTTGTAGAACTCACCTACACCCTCACAGTTGACGGCCAGGTGGCCGACCAGACCACGGAAGACCGTCCCCTCGACTTCATCTTCGGCATGGGCTATCTACTGCCCAAGTTCGAGGAGAACATAGCCGGCAAGGAGCCCGGTGACACATTTGAGTTCACCCTCACTCCTTCCGAAGGCTACGGCGAGCACAACCCCGACATGATAGTCGAGCTGCCCAAGCACATCTTCGAAGTGGACGGAAAGATTCAGGAAGGCCTCCTCACAGTCGGCAACATGATACCGATGATGAACCAGCAGGGCGGCGTAATGCACGGCAAAGTCCATGAAGTCAAGGACAACAGCGTCATGATGAACTTCAACCATCCCATGGCCGGCAAGACCCTCAACTTCACAGGCAAGATCCTCACTGTCCGCGACGCCACCGAGCAGGAACTGACCGAAGGCCTGCACGGAGAGTTCAAGCAGAGCTCCTGCGGAGGCGGATGCTCCTCCTGCGGCGGAAGCTGCTGCGGCGGTTGCGAGTAAGCACGCATTATAAAACGGGCTGCATTTTTCACCTCCTTGTGAGACCTCGAAAAATGCAGCTCATTTTTTTTGCCAAACCTCCGCAACTACCGCAGATTCAGAATCCGTTACGCAGGAATTCCCGCAGGTCGAGATGTATAATGCCGTTATAATCACTCCTTTTGACGAGAGGTGTCATTGATATTACATACTTGGGATAATTGTCATTGATATTCTCAAGACTGCCGAACTCCCGCTGTCTCGTACTGTCATCCGCTATGATATATGCAACCTGAACATACCGCCTGTCGCCGGTTCCGGTACAGACGAAATCCACCTCACCTGCCCTCAACTGACCGACATGCACTTTGTACCCCATATGAATCAGATGCAGGTACACGACATTCTCAATCACTTTCTCCATATCTGATTCCCGCTCTCCTCCGGCAATCATATTCCTCAAACCGACATCTCCGAAGTAGAGCTTGTCATTGGATTCCAGTATCTTTTTGCCATGCAAATCGTATCTGCGCACAGATGCCACAAGATAAGCCTCACGAAAATAATCCAGATACACCGACACAGTTTTGGCCGAGACATCCTGACCACAGCTTTTAAGATAGTTGCTGATATTGTTTATAGAATTGAGTTTGCCGGTCGTATCTGCGAAAAATCTAATCAGATTGTTGAGAAATGTAATGTTCCTTATGCTATGCCGTTCAATAATATCCTTAAGCATAATGGTATTGAACACCCCGGCAAGGTACTCCGACACCATATCCTCATCTTCAAGTCCAGTCTGCCTCAGCCCCGGCAACCCCCCGTAACAGAGATATTGCCTGAGAGAATCCTCTGTATCCGCCAATTTGTGAAATAGAAGAAACTCATTGTATGTCAAGGTCTGCACGAACACCTCCTGATAACGTCCTCCTATCAGCGTTCCAAGTTCACCGGAAAGCATCGTGGAATTGCTGCCAGTAATAATTATGTCCGCGTTATCCTCAAGACGGTAACTTCTGACACTCTTCTCCCAGCCGTCGATTTCCTGTATCTCGTCAACGAGAATGTAATTGTGCTTGTCTGCTGCAAAACGGCTGTCAATATATTCGTTGAGTTCTGAGGACGTCTTTATATTGTCAAACTCCTTTTTCTCCTTATTGACATATATGATATTAGCCATGTCGTCAGCTATATGTCTATTGATAAAATCCCTAAGGACGAAACTTTTACCAACCCGTCTCTGACCAGTCAGGACGATTATCTGGTGCTTGCCAAGCCACGCATCCAGCTTATGCGCATAGTATTCTCGCGTAATTACAGATTCACCCATAATTCATAATTTTACACAAAAATACAATTTTATTTCTTATAGGAAATAAAATATGCAGAAGGGTCAATATTTTTTCAATGGAAAATGCTGAACTCCGCAATCCTCGGCGTGGCGCGGCGGCTGTCCACCACCAGGCGGAAAGCGGTGGCTTCCACGGGATTGTCGAAGACGGCTATATGCTTGTGTCCCACAGATGTGCCGGAGTAGACAGTCTTCCACAGGCCGTCCTGCTTCCTGGCCTCTATCCTGAACTTGCGGATGCGCTCGCCTGCCCTGATATCCTCACTGATGACACAGCGGCCTATAGGTTCGGGAGCGGATCCCTCCACGAGCAGAGTGTCACCCTGGCCGGAAGTGCCGGCGACAGGAGAGCCGTAGCGGCGCTCGATCTCCGCACCCCATTCCTCCAGACGGCGGACATCCCCTTCCGGAAGCAGACCGTCCGGGTCCGGTGTCAATCCTACTATAAGGGTGGCATTGCGCCCTACCGACTTTTCATACATCGACATCAGGGCATCGAGAGAGTAGACCGCATCCTCGTCCCCAGGCTCCCAGAACCACTCGTGCCGGCCTCCTGCACCTCTCAAAGGTGTATCCGCCATGGCCGGGACCCAGTAACGCCCGTCGGGATCGCCGTGCGCGAGCAGCCGGTTGTGCTCCTGCGCCGATTCGTTATTCCGGTTGTGGCTGTAAGGATATGGGAAGGTAGACCAGCACGGATAGCCCACGGTTCCGGTCTCGGAGCCGCCCCAGCGCAGATCAGCCCTGTCCACATTGTGGTAGAAAAGGCAGTCCGGCTGGAGGCTGTCCACTATCGGCTCAACATCAGGTCCCATCCCCCGGGGATCATCGGCCCCTCCGTCGAACCATATCATGAACAGGTCGCCGTACCGCGAACACAACTCCCCGACCATCCGCTCACAGTACCGGCGGTACCACTGCTGGCGGTTCCGGGCAAAATCCCCCTCGCCCTCGGCCGCAAAATTGTGTATGCCCAGCAGGGAATTCCACCTGATACCTACATACAGCCCAGGCTGCAGCCCGTACTTGCGGCATGAGGCCACGAAGTCCGCGACTATGTCCCCCTTTCCGTCCCGCCAGCGTACGGCCTTGAGACAGTAGGGATTGACCTCGCTCTGCCAGAGTCCGAAACCGGTCTCGTGGGTCGCGGTCAGTATCGCGAAACGGGCCCCAGCCGCCTTGGCCGCCCGTACCCACTGGTCCATGTCCAGATGCTCCGGAGCGAATATATTGTAATCCTCGACAGGAGTGATGCGGTTGCTGCCCTGGCCGTATGCCTGTCCGTCAAACACATGCAGGTCATAGTGAAAGATTACGCCCAGTTCGGCCTCGTGCCACTTGAGCTGACGGGCCGCCGGCAGCGGTATGTCCAGGGTATCCGGTTGTGCCGGCAACCGGAAGGCTGCGGCTGCCAGAAGGGTCAATAGTGTGATTATGTATCTCGGCATAGGCTGTTGTATGGTATGTCAACGGGACAATATCTGTTCGGCAGCACGGACACCGTCGATGGCGGAGGAAACTATGCCTCCGGAGTAGCCTGCCCCCTCCCCGCACGGGTACAGGTGTGGAAGACCTATGTGCTGCAGGGTCTGAGGGTCACGCGGCAGACGGACCGGGGAGGAAGTACGGGACTCCACGGCAAGGAGGAGGGCTTCTGCGGTATAATAGCCGCGCAGCTTGCGGTCGAATGCCGGGAAGGCCTTCCGCAGACGGCCGGCGACGAAGTCGGGCAGCACCTCATTGAGGTCTGAAGCAAATGCTCCCGGGGCATAGGACGTCCGGGGCAGTGCCGTGACAACAGACTTGCCCTTGCGGCTTTTGACAAAATCGGTCATGCGCTGGGCCGGAGCGCGGAAGGAGCCGGAGACGGCATAGCAGCGGCACTCCACCTCGTGACGGAAGTCCAGCATGGCCTCGGCAGCCCCGGCTTCACTGCCAATGCCTGCCGGGCGTGAGCCATGACGCCGAAGGAAATCCGCGACATCCTGCGGCTCTACCGAAGTGACGATACCTGCGTTGGCCCAGCGGGAATTGCGCTGCGAGTTGGACATGCCGTTGGTGACAACTGTGCCCGGCTCGGTCGAGGAAGGCACGAGGATGCCTCCCGGACACATGCAGAAGGAGAATACCCCGCGACCGTCCACCTGTTCCACCAAAGAGTATTCGGCGGCAGGCAGCCACGGCATACGCGGGCCGTGATACTGCACGCGGTCGATCAGTTCCTGCGGATGCTCGGCCCTGACTCCGAGGGCAAAGCCCTTGGCCTCCACCGCCCAGCCCTTGCCGATGAAGAGCCGGTAGATGTCCGAGGCGGAGTGCCCGGTGGCAAGGATGACCTCCGGAGCCTCGAAGACGGAACCATTGTCACAGAGCACCTTCCATCCTCCGCCGTGAGTCTGCTGAAGGTCGGTGACGCGGCAGGAGAAATGGTATTGTCCCCCGCATTCCTCTATATGAAGGCGCATGGCCTCGACTATGGCGGGGAGACGGTCACTGCCGATATGGGGATGGGCGTCAATCCGGATCATGGGGTCGGCGCCGAAATCCGCAAAGGTTTTCAGGACAGCACCGACATCTCCCCGCTTGTTGGAACGGGTATAGAGCTTGCCGTCCGAGAATGTTCCGGCCCCACCCTCACCGAAACAGTAGTTGGAGTCCGGGTTGAGACCGCCTGTACGGGAGATGGCGGCTATGTCGTATTTGCGTTCGTGGACGTTTCTGCCCCGCTCGAGAATTATCGGACGGCGGCCGCCGCAGATGAGCCTGAGCGCAGCGAAAAGTCCTGCAGGGCCCGCTCCGATGACTATTACCGGCGGTTTCTGCGAGACATCCTGCTTCAGGTTATATGAGCCGGTTTCCGGCGGCACTTCCCCCTGCAGGTACGCGGCCAGCCGGTAGCGGCGCAGGATATTGCGGGAGCGGGCGTCGATGGAGCGGCGCAGTAGCCGGACCTCGGATATTTTCCCTACCGGGACACCTGCAGCCTTGGCCGCTGCCGCCCTGAAATCCTCCTCCGTGGGAGAGTACGATGCCTCGAAGGCTGTCTCGAATTCTTTCATCTACTTGAAATCAAGGGCCCTGGAGACGGGAGCCGCATCAAGGCCTCCGGTAAGTCCGGCGCGGAACTTGAAAAGACCGGCCACGGCAATCATGGCCGCATTGTCGGTCGTGAACTTGAATTCAGGGATGAAGGTTGTCCAGCCGCGCTTCTCGCCTTCGGAAGCGATACGGTTGCGCAGACCGGAGTTGGCCGACACTCCGCCGCCGATGGCCACCTGTTTTATACCGGTCTGCTTCACGGCCTTCAGGAGCTTGTCCATCAGCACATCTATCAGGGTCTTCTGGAAAGAGGCGCAGATATCGTTCATATTGTGCTGCATGAAGTCGGGGTCCTCTTTCAGACGGTCGCGCACGAAATACAGCAGGGAGGTCTTCACTCCGCTGAAGCTGTAGTCCAGCCCGGGCACATGCGGCTTTGCGAACTTGAACCGCTCCGGGTCACCCTGGGCCGCCAGCTTGTCCACTATCGGACCGCCGGGATATCCGAGGCCGAGCAGTTTGGCGCACTTGTCGAACGCCTCCCCCACTGCGTCGTCTATCGTCCGGCCCAACACCTCGAAGTGCAGCGGGTCGTCCACCCTCACTATCTGGGAGTGACCGCCCGAGACCAGCAGAGCCAGGAATGGGAACTGCGGACAGCGGTACTCCTTGCCCTCCTGCCGGATGAAATGCGAGAGGATATGCCCCTGCAGATGGTTGACATCCACCAGAGGCTTGTTTATGGACAACGAAAGTCCCTTGGCGAAAGACACCCCCACGAGCAGCGAGCCCAAGAGGCCGGGGCCGCGGGTATAGGCTATCGCATCTATCTGCTCCGGTCTCACTCCGGCCTGATCCAGGGCCTGGCTGACCACCGGTACTATATTCTGCTGATGGGCACGGGATGCCAGCTCGGGCACCACCCCGCCGTATCTGCGGTGCACCTCCTGCGAGGCCATCACATTGGACAACAGGGTCTCACCCCGCAGCACCGCTGCCGATGTATCGTCACACGACGATTCAATTCCAAGTATTATCTCTTCTGCCATATTTCTGTCTTTACGAAGCACAAAAGTACTAAACAAATCCGAATCTTTGCTATCTTTGTCATTGGAGCAAAACTATATCGGCATGAAATATCCTATAGGCGTACAGAATTTCGAGAAGATCCGCAGTGACAGCTATCTTTACATCGACAAGACCGAGTTCATCTACAAGTTAGTGAGCGAGGGAAGCTATTACTTTCTCAGCCGGCCCAGAAGATTCGGCAAGAGCCTGCTCATCTCCACGCTGGAAGCATATTTCCAAGGGAAAAAGGAGCTGTTCAATGGTCTGGCGATAGATACCTTAGAGAAAGAGTGGACTGCCAGGCCGGTGCTGCACATAGACCTGAACATCGAGAGATACAATAAATCGGATAATCTCTACGACATCCTGAACAAATCCCTGTCTGACTGGGAAAGCATGTACGGGAACAACCCTGCCGAAACATCGCTGTCCCTACGCCTTGCAGGAATAATACAGCGGGCTCACGAACAGACCGGCCACCGCGTAGCCATCCTCGTAGACGAATACGACAAACCGCTGCTCCAGGCTATCGGGAACAAACCTTTGCAAGAGGAATTCCGAAGCATACTCAAGCCGTTCTACGGAGTACTCAAGACCATGGACGGACATATCAAGTTCGCGATGCTCACAGGAGTCACGAAATTCGGGAAGGTCAGCGTGTTCAGCGATCTCAACAACATGGAGGACATCTCCATGCTTCCACAGTACGTAAGTCTGTGTGGAATCACTGAAAGCGAGATCCATCAGTATATGGAGGAAGGGGTAAAACAACTGGCTGCTGTACAAGGACTCTCCTATGACGAGACATGCCGCAGACTTAAAGAGATGTACGACGGATACCATTTCACACCAGGCACCGAAGGCATATACAACCCGTTCAGCCTGCTCAACACATTCAAGAACAGCAAGTTCGGAAGCTACTGGTTCGAGACCGGCACTCCCACATATCTCGTAGAGCTGCTCAAGGAGAACAAATGCAATCTGGAGAACATGGCCGAAGCCGTCACCGATATCGAGACCCTCAACAGCGTGTATGGCGATGACGAGCCCCTCCCGGTCATCTACCAGAGCGGGTATCTCACCATTAAGGGATACGACTCTGAATTCGAATCATATACATTAGGATTCCCTAACAAGGAGGTCGAGGAAGGATTCATGAAATTTCTCGTCCCCTACTACACTCCTATCCGTAAATCCGCAGCCAATTTTGAAATCATGCAGTTCGTTCTGGATATACGTTCCGGAAACGTGGATGCATTCATGACCCGCCTCCAGAGCTTCATGGCCGACACCCCATACGAGCTCATACGCGACCAGGAGCTCCACTACCAGAACGTCCTCTTCATTGTGTGCAAGCTTATGGGATTCTACGTGCAGGCCGAGTACCGCACCTCACAGGGACGCATCGACCTCCTGCTCCAGACCGACAAGTACGTCTACATCATGGAATTCAAGCTGGAAGGCTCGGCAGAGGAAGCACTGCAGCAGATCGAAGAGCGCAACTACGCCGCACCCTTCGCCTCCGACCCGCGCCGGATTATGAAAATCGGAATCAGCTTCTCAACCAAAAGCAGAAATATCGACAAGTGGACCACAATTCTATAACAGCCATAGTCACAATCCTGCTGACCGCAGGCTGCGCCGGCAATACCAGCAGCACCTGCAACAGTTCAGCCTCTGCTCATGAGAGAAACTTCACCCTGACCGACGAAGGCAGGATTCTCGTACAAACTCAGGTGGACACTCTCGACCTTACCCTTATCTTCGACAGTGGAGGCGCAGGGGAAATGACTCTCGAGACCGCCTGTGCGGGACTGCTGAACGCCGTCGCTACCGAAGGACTGCGCCGGAAAAACCGGATAGACTCCGCCTCCATCAGCGGATACAGCACAGGCAACACCTACGCATGGTGTCTCTCCCCCGACGACGACCAGGACCTTTTCCCCGGCAGCGACGGCATAATCTGTCCGCAATACGCCATAGACCGGAGAATCTGGGAAATCAATATGACGCACCGCTACATCCGTATTCACGACAGGGACACTGTTCCACCTGGGGCAGCAATCTTCCCGATGAGAATAGAGTCCGGCAGGTATCTTTACACCTATTTTCCTGTCACGGTCATCAGAGGGAATGACACATTGAAGATAGACAGGGAAATTCTCATTGACTACGGCAGCACCAGCGCCATGTGGTTCGAGCACAGTCCCATGCACAGCGACCCGGCAGTCAGGGAGTTCTTCAGTTCATGCCAGCTGTCACAGGTAGTTGAAAAGGAATGGTGCGAGGAATATGCCTTCATGGTCGACAAAATCATATTACCCGATGGCATGGGTACCCTCACTTCATCCACCGACAGCCTGAAAATCAGCCTGACTATCCTCAATGAAAAATATTACCATGAGGAAAGCGTTCTAAAATACCCGCTTGCCATTATGGGCATCGGCATCCTCCGGCACTGGAATGTCATGCTGGACCTCAAGAATAAAAGGTTTATACTTTTCCCAGGAGCTCGGGCAACTGTAAATACTGCAGCACCTTCTTCCAGATAAAGAACTAACAAACAAATACTTATCAATACAACGAGTTCTTTTCGCGCGCTCCAAAACGTCCGAAAAGAACTCGTCAAAATCATATCCAGCTGAATATAACCATCTTACATATTCAGCCTGTTCCTCTACTTACCATTACATATACCATAAATCATTCCGTAGAAATGGAGCCCACCGGATTGCGCAGGGCGGCGCTACGGCTGAGCATGGTCACGGAGACGGCGGTGATGAAGGTAATCAGGACGAGGATTCCGATGACCGATATAAGCAATGCAGATAAGGCCAGCTGTTCATCGCCGGATTGTCCTGAACGCGCAGGGAACCTGAGACATATGACGCCAGAGTGGAAGATGCAGCCAGCGACATCACCCCGATACTGAGGGCAAATACAAGCAGTGCCTGTCCAATGGAGGAACCCAGCTGCGGCCTTATCAGGCATCCCTTTGTCGCACCGACCACCCTCCCGGTCATCTACCAGAGCGGATACATCACCATTGACTTATCACCGCTGCCCATAGAATCTGGCGACGAGGCAGCACCGGCGATAAGTTCGAGTCTGTTTCGCTGCAACTAGTACAAATCGCTATGTAACAATCAGATAAGCATATTATAACCAAACAGACTGAGGACTCACCCCTTCAGCCTGAAATTCACATCACGGCACAAATATCTGAAGTGCAACATATTACATCATGTGGAAACAATACATCGAAGTATGCGATGCATGTGAGAACAATCTCAAGAACATCGATGTCCGTTTCCCGCTCAATGTGATGACCGCCGTCATCGGAGTCAGCGGCTCCGGCAAATCCACACTCGTAGGTGACATCCTCTACCCTGCCCTCAACCGCATGATCAATCAGGTAGGCGCAAAACCCGGTTCCTTCAGGGAACTCCGCGGGGACATCGACCGCATCTCATCCGTAGAATTCGTAGACCAGAACCCCATAGGACGCAGTTCCAGGTCCAACCCCGTCACATATATCAAGGCATACGACGATATCCGGAAACTCTTCTCCGAGCAGCCACTTGCCAAGATCAACGGCTTCGGCCACTCCCACTTCTCCTTCAACATAGACGGAGGACGCTGTCCCGAATGCCTGGGTGAAGGCACCGTAAAGATACCCATGCAGTTCATGGCCGACATCACCATGACATGCGAATCCTGCGGAGGGAAAAGGTTCATACAGGATGTCCTCGAAGTCAAGTACCGCGGCAAGAACATCAGCGACGTGCTCGACATGAGCGTAGACGAAGCCATAGACTTCTTCTCGGCTGCCGGGGAACCCGCAGCAACCCGAATCGCCTCCAGGCTCATGCCTCTGCATGACGTAGGCCTTGGCTACATAGCTCTTGGACAGAACAGCAGCACCCTCAGTGGTGGAGAGAGCCAGAGGGTCAAGCTGGCATATTTTCTGGGCATAGGCAAGGACACGGCAACAAAAGGCAGCTCCGACAAACCTATCATGTTCATATTTGACGAGCCAACCACAGGCCTCCACTTCGACGATATAGAAAAACTGCTCGCATCCTTCCGGGCCCTGCTTGACCGCGGCCACACCATCATTGTAGTCGAACACACCCCCTACATCATAGCTGCGGCAGACCATATCATAGAACTTGGACCAGAAGGAGGAGACCAGGGAGGCTACCTTCTCAAGCAATAGGACAGGATTTCAAGGGCTCCATATTCATGGAAAACACTCCGGCATAAACATGCATTGCCGGAGACATTCCGTTGCGGCATTCAACACTTTTAGTTATTTTTCATAACTTTTTGTTAATTTTTCATAAACAATTAGTTAAATCAATATAGTATTTTTGCATTTACCTCTTGAAATTATGAAAATGCATCAGACCGATTCAGACAGTTACTCCAGTTGCACGGACCACACGCAGAACAGAATTTGGGCGTGGTACGATATCCCTGCAAACAGAAGGGCATCATTCAGTCCAGGGAACAGCCTCATGTTGTTTTTCACATCATTAGGCAAAGTTGCAGTAAACCATTCCGACGGGAACACGTACATAATAGAGAAAGACTGTTTCTTCCTCAAACCCATGAACGCAGGATATGACATCGATGCCCTCAATACGGAGTCAAGACTTGTCGTGTGCAATTTCCAGATCTATTCCCACGGATATATCAAGTACTTCCTCAAACGCCTTGCAAAATGGAAAAGAAACAGTCCGGACGAGGGCAAATTCAGTATGCCGTACATGGAAACGGAAAGACACACATCGGAATTCCTTTCCAACCTGACAAGCATGCTTTCAGAGGAACAGTTCAGTTCCAACTACAGCCTGCTTAAACTTGAAGAGCTGTTCATCTACCTGGAAACATACTATGACAAAGAAAGGCTCAGCGCCATATTTTCCCCTTTGCTGGGCACGGACATAGACTTCATCAACGATGTGATAAGCAATTACAGGACATTCAAATCCGTAGACGAGCTCGCGACAAAACTGAAGATGTCCAGAACCACTTTCAACCGTCATTTCCTGGCATCCTTCGGCATATCCGCATCAAAATGGCTACGCAACATGAGAAACACGGAACTGCTGAAGACAATCGTATCTACGGATCAGAGTTTCACAGAGATAGCCTACAACATGGGCTTCTCGTCATCGGCATACCTGACAGAATACTGCAGGAAAAACTGGGGCAAGACCCCTACCCAACTGCGCATCGACGGCAAGTAAAATGGATACAGCGGACAAGACAAGGCGCAGACCGGACAGAATACTCATACTTGCACTCGCCGCAATCATGGCAGGAGCAACCGCACAGTCGTGCAAGGACACACCCACCGGAGAACCGGCAGAAACACAGAGGACAGTCATAGTCTATCTTGCAGGAGACAACAACCTGTCCGGGGAAGTGGATTCCAAAATATCCGCTCTCGCTGAAGGTTTCAAAAACGTAGATGCCGAAAGGAACAGACTTGCTGTCTTCGCAGACTACCGCACGGACATGCCCAAACTCATCGAGATAACACGGGACGGCCCCATAGACATCGAGACATACCCGTCACTCGACTCAGCTGATCCGGAAAACCTGAAATCCGTAATTGCCGGGATAGTACAACGTTACCCTGCCGACTCGTACGGCCTAATATGTTTTTCCCATGCTTCGGGATGGCTTCCGCAAGGCGCACTCTCAGACCCCACCGGGTACGGCACCGACTCATCTGCAGAATCAAGTCCGGCCACAATACTTCAGGACGGCAGCGATGAGATGACGCTTGCAGACTTTGCCGGGGCCATACGCCTCCCCGGAGGGCAGAAATATGACTTCATCGCCCTCGAAGCCTGCTACATGGCCGGAATAGAAGTAGCCTACGAACTCAAGGATGCCGCCGACGGCCTGATCGCCTCATCCGCCGAAATCCTCTCACCAGGCTTCGAAAGCACCTACAAGGAAGCGCTATACCTGCTTTTTGAGGATGAGCCAGACATTGCAGGCTTCGCCAAAGCATATTTCGACCACTGGGACTCCATGCAGGGAGCCATGCGTTCCGCCACTATCTCCGCCATTGACCTGACCCTTATAGGAGAACTTGCAGAGGAGACAGGCCGACTCATGGACAAAGGGACCTACCTCATATCAGACCCGTCCGGCATACAGCATTTCAACCGCAACCACTATCACCTGTTCTTCGACCTCACAGAGTATCTCGAAGCCGTTATGGGCGAAAGCAAGGTCCAGTACATGGAAAGATACAGGTCCATTCTGGACAAGGCAGTCATGTACAGCAACGCGACAGAAACCTTCATGTCCGGCTATCCGTACTCCTTCAACATAGAGACCAGCTGCGGACTCACCGTCTACATCATGCAGCCTGATCTGGGAAAGCTCAACAGCGACTACGAACACACCTCCTATTATTCTGAAATACTGGGCAATTAACAGAAACAACAACAAAAGCGATTGTCTCTAAAGTGTAAAAGCCGCGATACGGCTTATACCTAAATTAGCAGAAATTTTTTGTACATGCGTACAAACAAAAAAACACGCTATGAAGAGACTCGCTAAAGTTTTGACAATAATTGCATTACTTGCCTTCGCCCATGCTGCGCAGGCACAGGACACGCAGCATGAGGACTCGGACAGGGCCAGACTCAACTACGGTTTCAGCGAAACCGGTCTTGACACTGTCTTCATGCGCAACAGCGCCTCGATCCGAAGACTCAAAGGTTTCTTTGACAACGTCAGAATCAATCCCGATGTCTCCGTAAAAAAGGTTGTCATCACCTCCTTTGCATCCATGGAAGGAGACGTGATAAGCAACAGGAGATTCATCGCCGAGAGAAACGCGACCGCCCGGGACCTGGTCAAGAGACTCAGCGGACTGCCCGATTCACTGATCACATGCATTGACGGAGGCATCGCCTGGGACCATCTCAGAGACTCCGTAGACAGATCCGACATGCAGTACAGGGAAGAAGTACTGTACATCATCGACAACCAGCCCGAAGAGACCTGGAAGGACGGCACCCTGGTGGACAGCCGCAGGAAACACCTCATGGACCTCCACGGCGGCGAGCCATACAGATACATGAGGGCCAGATTCTTCGCCCACTACAGATACTCCAGAATCAGAATCATCTACACAGGGGCTCTCGATGAACAGACCCGCACGGAAATTGAGCAAAATCCAGTAGCAACCGACAGTACAGACAACTACGGTGACGGCCTGTACATAGAAATCGAGCGCGATACCGTGCAGGAGCTTCAGGACAGCACCACAAGGCCGGACACGACAGCTGCGGCTGCCGTACTGCCTCCGGCAGACACACTGGCCGTACAGGATACTGTAACTGCACCCGACACAGCAGCATCAGCATCGGTCCAGGCCACAGCACAGACCGCCAGAACAGAAGAGAAGCTGCCGATACTGGGTGTCAAGACCAACGCCCTAGTCCTCTTTGCCGGAGTGGCCAATGCCGGAGTGGAAGCCAGAATCGGCAAACACTTCTCATTTGACTTCCCTGTCATCTACAGCCCCTACACCATCAAGAACAACTACAGACTCCGCGCCCTCGCCTTCCAGCCAGAATTCCGTTTCTGGTTCAAGGGATATACCGAAGGGCATTTTCTGGGTCTGACAGGCAACTTCGCCTGGTTCAACATAGCACTCAGCAACAACAACCGCTACCAGGACAGCGCCGACCGCCCGCTCATGGGAGCAGGCATCAGCTACGGCTATTCCTGGAAGATACTCCCGTCCCTCAGCCTTGAATTCACCATAGGAGCCGGATACGCCAACATCCACTACGACGTATTCTACAACGTCGAAAACGGCATACAGTACAACTCGGGAGTCAAGAACTACTGGGGACTCACCAAAGCCGGAATAAGCGTAGTATATATCATCAACATAAACAAACAGGGGAGGTAAGCCATGAGAAAGATCATCTTCATACTATTGTCTGCCGTCCTGTCACTGACTGCCTGCAAGACCATCCACGAATACCCCGGAGAACCCGGAGTAGACCCTTCCCTCATAGATGTCAAGCTCTCGCTGGACATAGACATGGAGCTCAACGACGGGGACCCGATCATACAGACCTACATGGACATGCTCGGCTCCGCCTACGACATCAGGTACATCGTCGAGATCTACAAGGTATCCGACTCCTATGCCGAGACAGTCGGAAGTCTGCAAAAGAGGATAGTCAAGACAGAAGAGACCATCATCGAAGACGGCGTGTACAGGATTGACGAACAGATACAGCTCCATGCCGGCGTCTACAGCGTCATGGTATGGATCGACTTCGTAATCAAAGGTACCGACACCGATTACTACTACAGCACTGCCAACCTGCACGAAATCAGGATCAACCGCATAGACGGAGCATATCCCGGCTACGACGTCACCAAGGATGCATTCTCCGCCCAGGAGAACCTGGACCTCATACCCTATGCCAACGAGCGCTTTGCCGAGATAGAAATGACTATACCCGTGGAGAGGCCCTTCGCCGTATACCAGGTAGTCACGACCGACATCAACAAATACATCGAAAACAACGCCACAAGCTCCTACTCTTCCATCAGGCCGGCCCACACCGAAGCAGCCTACGGACTGTACTTCCCCATGGGATACAATGTCTACTACAGCGTACCTGACGCATTCGAAGCCGGAGTCGGATACACCTTCGATGTAGTGGAGACCGTAGAACAGAAAGAAGCCATCCTCGCCTCCGACTACGTGTTCGTAGACGACAAGGAGACATTCTACTACCTCAACTTCAGCGTCTACTCTGCAGAAGACAAGCTCATCAATACCTCCAGAGACATCAGGATCAACCTGGAACGCAACAGACTCACCATCGTCAGGGGCGAATTCCTGACCAGAGACATCGATGACGGAGAGATAGGCATCGACCCCGGATTCGATGAAGAAATAGTAGTGCCAATAGGATAAAACGACAGCCATGAAAAGAAAAGCTATATATATAATAATGGTATCCCTCCTGGCAGCAGCTGCAGTCTCCTGCACGAGGGAGTTTCAGGCACCTGACGGGGAAGAAGCCACCCTCACAGTCACTGCATCGCTCGATGCCGCCATGGACGGCGGGACCAAAGCCTCGGCAGACGGCGGGCTGACAAACCTCGCGGGTCAGGGCTACCAGCTCAGATACATGATGGAGCTGTGGTCTGAAAATGACAATGTAGAAACACTTGAATACAGGGCCCAACCAGTCATTACCGATTTCTCTTCATTAACCGTAGAGTACAATCTGAACCTGCTGGCAAAAAAATACAAAATGGTGCTTTGGGCTGATATAGTAAAGGAAAACAATAACGGAACCGTCACTGCTTACTATACTGTCTCTGAAACTGGTGGACTCACAGCCATCGGATTTCCTGAAGGGTCAGCATTCGGATCCGACGAGTACGACGCCTTCACCGCTGTTGCGGAAGTAGACCTCACAGGCGGAAGCAAGGTCATAGGAGCAACCCTCAAACGCCCCTTCGCCAAGATCAGGGTCATTGATGACATGACAGAACCCGACCCGGGCACCGAATACACGACAAAACTGACCTTTGACAACCCCGTCAGCATCCCCGTGGAATATAATGCACTTGCCGGAGATGTCACTTCCGCCACTAATGATAATGACATTTTCGAGACCCCGGCCTGCACATCTACATTCGAGGACGGTACCGGACTCTGCCTTTTCACCGGCTACATTTTCGTTCCTAAACAGAAAAGCAATAAATACAGCTTTACAATAGTAGTCAGCGATGAAAACAATCAAAGTGTCGCTAAACCGGTCTCAGACATTACCGTCAGACGCAATGCCCTCACGACAGTCAAAGGGAAAATATTATAGAAGCATAACATGAAAAACACAGGCAACATGAAATTAACCAGATCATTACTGATTCTCGCAGCGGCACTTGCAGCAGTGTCCTGCCAGCAGAAGGCCGAAACGCCTTCCGAAGGGGAATTTGTAGACATATCCCTCACCGCAGGAATACCCGGAGCGATAGGAACGTATGCAGACGGCGACGCTTCGTCATCGGACGCCTTCTCCCACCAGGGAGGTGCATTGAACGTGGACCACGAGCAGCTGGACCTGAGATACATCATTGAAGTATGGACCAACGAGCAGACTCCAAGACTCGCATTCCGTGACGTCCAGACCATTGACAAGGACTTCCACAAGACCCCGGTCACCTTCAATATGAGACTCCAGTCCCTCTCATACTATTTCGTGCTGTGGGCCGACTTCGTCACAGAAGACACCAGCGAAGACCTTCACTACTCTACCGACGCCAACCTCCAGAACATAACCTACTCAGAAGACATCGCCGGCCCCGGTGATATGGCATCCGATGAGATGGATGCCTACTGCGCCGTAGAGCAGGTGGATTTCATCACGGAAGGCATGACCAAAAGCATAACTCTTCAGAGACCGTTCGGCAAGATACGCCTCATCGCCACCGACAACGTCGACAGCGACGGATTCGTGGACATCCATCCTGTAGTAGCCACCATAGACTTCAAGGATTCCCAGTTCCCTGACACATACAACGCCCTGACGCAAAAGGCTACCGTAAGCAACGACGGCACGAAAGCCTCTGGGACAAATGTCTTCGACTTCAATGTAGTTCCTGAAGACGCCGTCGTAAGCGGCACCACCTACACAGGCTCCTACCTGCTCGGTTTCAACTACTTCCTGGCCAACGACGAGACACCTTCACACGAAATGGACGTCACGGTATATGGAGATGCAGGCAAGACTGTGAAACTCAACACAGTAAGCCTCTCGTCCATACCTGTATCCACCAACAAGCTCACAACCGTTGTCGGCAATTTCTACTCCAGCGAAGGCACCATAACCATAATAGTCGATGACAACTTCGACTCCCCTGAAAATCTGTCCGACCCTGAAAATTAGACAAAACCATGAAAAACTCATTGACACGCACACTCATCATAGCAGCCGCTGCACTTTCCGCTACGGCATGCCAGCAAGAGACGTCCGTTGACACGGGCGAAACCAAAACCGTTGAAGTGACCGTAGGACTTCCGCAGGGCATCTCATCCTATGCCGGCGGACAGCTCCCGGAAGGAGGATTCTCCAATCTGGGCGGGGCATACAACGTAGATCCGGCCCAGTACGACCTGAGATACATCATGGAAGCCTGGACCGACGAGACCCCAAGCCGCCTCGCCTACCGCCAGACAGTGACTGTAGACAATGATTTCATCAACACTTCAGTCAAGTTCACCGCCCGTCTCGTGGCCATGGAATACAACTTCATATTCTGGGCCGACTTCGTGCCTCAGGCCACATCCGAAGACCATGTCTACAACACGTCTTCCACCAACGGACTGCAGGAGATAACGATATCCTCCGAGGGCCGCCAGGCAGGCAACGAATACGCAGATGCCTACTATGCCAGCAAGCCCGTAGACCTTACCCTCTCGGGACAGTCCATCGGGAAAGTGGAGCTCACCCGCCCATTCGGCAAGATACGCCTCATCGCCACTGACGCAGTGGACGGCCAGCTCGGGGACAGGCCCGGCACAGCCACCGTCACATACGGCACTGACCTGACACTGCCAGGCACATTCAACGCCCTCACCGGCAAAGCTTCCGGCTCCGTAGCTGCAGGACAGTACACATTTACCGTGTATCAGGAGACAGCCACTGTCCAAGGCTACGAGCCCCTTGAAGATGCCTACATCATAGGCTCCGACTATATTTTTGCCTCGGATGCCTCCACCTCCTATGCTTTCGGCGTACAGGTATTCAGTTCACTGGACCAGAACAGGAAAATAGGTGAAAAGCAGCTCTCGCAGATACCTCTGGAGAAAAACAAACTTACCACACTCGTCGGAAACTTCTACAGCAACGAAGGCGATGTGGAAATCATCATCAGCGACACCTTCGACAATCCTGAAAATATATAAAAATTAAATACTTTCCAGCCATGAAAAAAATCTCAGCAGTAATCCTGGCCATCACCGCTGTCACAGCGATATCATGCCAGAGAGAGATTCCTGACTCCGGGACCGTGACCGGAGAAGTGGAATTTACCGTCACTGCCGGAATCCCCGGCGGCATATCCACCTACGCAGATCCTGTTGCTGCTTTCTCCCACAACGGAGGAGCAGTCAATGTAGATCACACGGAATACGATCTGAGATATATTCTCGAAGTGTATACGCAGGATGAGGATCCAGTACGGGTATACCGTAAGACAGTAATAGTTCCTGACGACTTTACTACAACGGACGTGACCATCTCAGCCCGCCTGGTTGCCAAGAAATACGACTTTGTATTCTGGGCAGATTTCGTACCTGAGGACAGCAATGAAGACACCGAAGGACTCTACTACGATACAGATCCCCTAACTGACATCTCATACAAGGAAGGCACGGAACTCGAGGATCTGGCATCCGAGGCCATCGATGCCTATTTCCATACTCAGGAAGTGGATCTGTCCAAAAACCAGAACATCTCCGGAATAAAACTGCACCGCCCCTTCGGCAAGATAAGGCTTCTGGCGACCGACAGAATCTCCGACGGAGCCGTACAGAGCGAATATCCGGCACGGGTCTCCGTAGAATTTGGGAATGCAACTGTCCCCGCCTCATTCAATGCCCTCACCGGACTTCCGCTTGAGCAGACCATCACCATAGGCCAGCTCAACGCTGAAAGCACCAAGGAAAACGCGCTGGTAAACGGCGACGAATACCCTGATTCCTATCTGCTCGGGTACTATTACATCTTCGCAGCCGACCAAAGCACCTCCTACTCCATGGATGTTACCTGCTATGACCAGAAAAACAACGGGATAGGAACACGCAACCTCTCATCAATTCCCCTGCAGAAAAATAAACTGACCACCGTCATAGGTAACTTCTATACCAGTGAAGGCTCCCTCGAGATCATAGTCGAAGATCCCTTCGAGCAGCCTGGTACAGAAATACCTATTGTGGACAATGAGCAAGAGCTTATAGACGCCCTTAAGGATGGCGAACCATATGTAACATTGTCTCAAGATCTCAATGTTACTTCCGAGATTACACTTGCACTTAATAACCAACAAGTTGAATTGAATCTTAATGGGCACACACTTGTCTTCACAGAGAAAACAAATAATGATGATATAAAAGTTGGAGGCAATGGTACGCTTACAATCAAAGATGGTAAAATCGTTGCAGAAAAATCAGAATCTTACATAGGGGGTATTTCAGCGATAGGATCAAGTGAAGTCATTCTTGACGGAGTTGAATACAACACGACAGGGGTAGCATTGTTCGTTCAAGATGCAGGGAAACTGACTGTTCGTAATTCAGAAATCAATGCTGGAGCCTATTGTGTGACTTCAAATGCAAGCAATCCTTTACAAAAGATTACGGTAGTGCTTGATAAATCTTCATTCACTGGTTCCAGCGCCATATTGCTGAACATTCCGTCTGAAATAAGCATTACTGATTGTGATATTGTTGGAGATATGCATGGAACCGTAATAAGAGGAGGAACTGCCATTATTGAAAATAGCCGGATTGCTCTTGAATACAATGATGGAGACTACGAAAACATTGTCCACTATTTTGACAACATCAATTGGGGTTCCGGAAATATGGTAAATCTTGCAGCGATCACTATTGGCAATAAAGCTCCTAACGCCTACCAATATCCGACAAATGTAACTCTCAAAGGGACAGAACTCATTTTGAAAGGAACATACGGGTCCGCATTCCCGGCACTATATGCATACGCCAATCAGGGAGAAGGACTAGGAGTGACACTGAACTTCGATGATAATTGTACTTTTGCCAAGATGCCGGAATATGGTAGCACAAATATCGTTGTAAATGGTGTCAACCCAATATACAACAGAACTAAATCCGAAGCCTATACATCCATACAGGACGCCGTTAATGCTGCCGATGCTAACGATAATATAACGTTGGCTGCCGGTTTATATAACAATGAAGACGGCCTTATAATAAACAAACCTATTACCATAATTGGCGAAGGTGAGAAGACTGTCTTGAAATCCGCTACCGGATTGTGGTCTTCAATATGGCTGAAAGAGGCCGCACAAGGTTCCTCAATTGACGGAATTACAGTGTATGGTGCCTATAAGAACAACGGAGACAATGTATCAAACGCCATTACGGTATGGGCAAAAGATGTGACTGTTCAGAATTGCGTAACTCTTAAACCTGAATCTTTTGCCGATGGAGTCAATGGATATATCGGAATCAGCACGACATATGGTGATTTCAGCGGAATAACGATTAAGAATAATAGGATTGAGAACACACGTTACGGAATGTACTTCAATTCGATTAGCAACGCAGAAATATCAGGCAATAAGATTGAAAAAACAGCTTATGCCGGAATAGTGATTGCTTCTGATTCAGAAACATATCCGTGTAAGGATGTGTCAATTACAAATAATAACCTTTCTGAAATAAGTTGGGTCGGATACGAAGATCCAATATACGCGGCAGGGATAACAATTGTAGGGCATTTCTTCGAGAACGTAACACAACAAAACAATACTGTTGACTATTCAGAAACAGCCAATCCAGAAGTAAGAAAAAACCCTGCTCATGGATTTTAATAGAAACATATAATATTATTCATTAAACAAATAATTATGAGAAAACTCTTTACTTTTATCTCTATTTTGACTGCTGCTGCTCTTCAGTGGTCCTGCCAGATGGACGAGCCCGATGCAGGCACCCTGACAGGAGAGGTAGACTTCACCATCACCGCCGGCATCCCGGGCGGTATCTCCACATACGCTCCAGTCGGCAGCGGTTCCCACAATGGCGGAGCAATGCTTCTTGACCCCGACAATTACGATCTGCGTTACATAATGCAGGCCTACGACGAGACTGGCAAACTGGCTTACAATGCCACCCAATACGTCTCCGACTACTTCACCACCCAGCAGGTAGTCTTCGAAGCCCGCCTCATCGCCAAAAAGTACAACTTCGTGTTCTGGGCAGACTTCGTTCCTGAAGGACATACGACAGACTACTACTACAAGACCACAGACGCAGAGGACAATATCGACCTCAGCAACATCACTTATGCCCGGCCTCCAGTCTTTACAGACGACGCCATGGATGCATACACCAAAGTTGTAGAAGTGAATCTCTCTGCACAGAACCAGAACATCACGGACATAAAGCTCCAGCGTCCCTTCGGCAAACTGCGCCTTATAGCCACCGACCAGCTCTCCGGAGACCTGCAGGACGATGAGCTCCCGGCGACAACAGAAATCAAGTACGCTGACGGAACCACTGTTCCCGACGTATTCGATGCCCTTACAGGCATCGCCAGCGGCAATACAAGAACCATCTCATCCATCACTTCAGTCTCCATGCAGGAGGACGCAGTCGTAGGCGGCACAACCTATACCGGAGCCTACTTCCTGATAGCCAACTACATCTTCGCCTCCGATGCCAACACCGGCTATGCAATGGGTGTCACGGTAAAGGATAAAGCAGGTAAACCCACCGGAACCCGCAGCCTGTCCCAGATCCCCATCGTCAAGAACAAGCTCACCACCGTTATCGGCAACTTCTACTCCAACTCCAGCACCCTCGAAGTCATCGTCGAAGACCCCTTTGAGCAGCCGGAGACTCAAATTGATCCTGAGGAAGAAGTTCTTGTCGTAAAACCTGGAGACGATGTTGCCGAATTGATTGAGAACATGGAGGAACCTGAAATATTGAGAGTTATAGGAACATTGACCAACAGCGACATTGCCGCAATAGGGAGTAAATTCATTGACATGAAATCTTCAACATCTACTGTTCATGTAATGAAGGAGTTGGATCTTTCTGCGGTTCAAGGTGTTACTGCGCTGCCAACAAAAGCCCTCAGTGCTTCTGACAATTCAACATACTATTCCAACACTGTCCTTGAAAAAATTATTCTACCTGAAGGAATTACAACTATTGGAGATAAAGCGTTCTCCTGCCTTAAAGCCCTAAAAGAAATTAATATTCCAGAATCAGTCACATCTATTGGTTGGGCCAGTTTTTATGGTTGCTCTTCCCTCCAATCAATACATCTTCCTGAGGGTATTACTGAAATATCCCAAATGTGTTTCTTCAATTGTTCTTCTCTGTCCGAAATAAATATACCGGATGGAGTTGAAGCAATCAGAAATAATGCATTCTATGGTTCAAAGGTAACTGAAATCCACCTTGGAAGCGGGTTGAAAACTTTGGAGAAATCAGCCTTTTACTTTTGCCGGAACCTATCCAAAGTAATCTTCAATTCCCCGGAACTGAAAACTATTGGAAATAGCGCATTTGATCAGACTGCCATTACAGAATTGGTATTGCCTCAAAATCTGGAAGAAATAGGCAAAAGTGCATTCTATTGGACAAATATTGAATCAATTACCTTGCCGGCTACTTTAAAATCAATATATGCAAATAGTTTCAGCACATTATCAGACGTTACTTGCCTATCGGAAAACCCACCGACAGTTATGGAAGGTAACATCAAAGCCAGCAATGGTTCTTACTTGCGCGTTCCATCTCAATCGGTAGATCAATATAAATCCAATGAACAATGGAATGCATTTACCAATATCATCGCTATAGAGTAATCCATTAGAAGATTTTTAGAATAAATTAAATAAGAATTATGAAAAAGAACTTACTATCTATTCTAGCACTCGGCGGCCTGCTGTTCGCCTCATCATGCCAGATGGACGAGCCTGACTCAGGCACCCTGACGGGCGAAGTAGACTTCAGCATCACCGCCGGCATCCCCAGTGGAATCACCACCTATGCAGGGGGAGCAGAGGCCTTCTCTCATCAGGGAGGAGCAAGCAACCTTACCCCTAAAGAATATACCCTCCGCTATATTCTACAAGTATTCGATGAAGATGAGAAAGTCGCATACGAAGAAGAAAAAAATCCCGAACCAGGCACTTTTGGAGGAGTGACATTTGATGTTCGCCTTCTTGCTAAGAAATACAAGTTTGTGTTTTGGGCAGACTTTGTTAAAACCGAAGGTGAAGTTGAGTTCTACAATGTCAGGAATAGCACAGACGGTTTTAACCTTAAAAACATCACTTATAAAAAAGAAGGCATTACAATCAGTGATCTTGCATCCGATGCAGCTGATGCCTATACCAAGGTGGTGGAAGTCGATCTGACTCAGGCATCCCAAAGCCTTTCCGAGCCAGTAAAGCTTCAGCGTCCATTCGGCAAGATCCGCCTGCTTGCGACAGATGCCCTTGGTGACAACAACAAACAGGAAGAAAGACCGGGAGAAGTAACTGTAGACTTCAAAGATGCGGTGATACCGTCTGCTTTCAATGCACTTGTACAGAAAGTGGCTGAAGGTGCTACTATGGCAGCAGATAAACAGACATTTCCTGCAGTTTGTGAAAATGCCAGTGTAAATAATGTTACATATGGGTACGAAAACTCATATCTGCTTGGATACAGCTATATTTTTGCATCCGGAGAAATTCCATCGTATTCCATGGATGTTGAGGTGAAAGGGGACCAGGAGGGCAGCGGAGTCATCGGTACCCGCTCTCTGTCATCTATTCCCGTTCAGGCCAACAAGCTCACCACTGTCATCGGCAACTTCTACACCAATGAAGGCAGCATAGACGTGATAGTGGATGATATGTTTGATGGAGATGATATCGAAGTACAGGTTACTGAGACCTTGGTCGTGACTCCTGATGATGACCTTCAGAAAATAATCGATGAAGCAGAAGACAATGCTGTGATTATACTTGAACCTGGAGTATACAATCAGGATATTACACTTGCTGGATTTATTGAGAAAAACGGAAACAAAGCAACAATCACAGTAAAGGGAGGGGATGCTCTTACACGCAGTTCCGCTCAAGAGTCTGTAACAATGATAGGAACTCTTTTCGGAGACAGGTTGAGTACAGATCAGGTATATCCTGAACTTAAGGTTATCGTTGACGGTATTACCTTTAAATATGAGAAAGAAGCAGATGAAACCAATGTGGCATGTATAGGCAATATATCCTATAATGCAATTGGAGAACTTATTGTGCAGAACTGTACTTTTATTCCTAATGATCAAGTAGTAAACAATTACTTCATTGCTACTAACCATAATCCTAATGATAAATGCCGTTCAGTCATCAAGCTCTACAACAATAAGATAGGAAGTGCGGATGTTACCATATATGATTCATCCTATCCTGTACGTCTGTGGAATGTAAAAAATGTGGAAGTAATTGGCAATGAATTTACCATGCCTGAGGATTTTGCAGGAACGTTGCTAAACATTTCTAAACTCAGTGCTTCCGAAGATGCATCCGTTGTTGTGAAAAACAATAAATTCACCAATGGTAGAAAGGGTATTGCAGTTACACCATGGCTTGTTGGTGAGAGTAATCATTCTGAAAACACTTTCAAAGGGAAAATCGAGATATCAGGCAATGAGTTCGTGAATGTGGCACCTACAAGCATGATCGAGCCTGAATTGGATGAAGTGCCGGTTTATGTTGCTCCTAAATTCGTGGATGATGACATCAACGGAGACAGAGAGAAGGATCACGGTATGTTCGATACATTCGTGGTTGTTGAAAACAATACATATTCCGGTTATACCCCGAGGGAGAATGTAATAGTAAGCAACAAGGTTGCAATCAGGAACTCTGCAGAACTGAAATCTGCGATAAAGAACCAGACCGACGGCCAGACATGGTATGTATATGCCGGAGAATATGATCTTGGAGAACCTGCACAGGCGGATACCCCAGGTCCTAACGGATATTACTTTAAGGTGGACAAGTCGCTGTCGCTTGTCGGAAACGGTGAGGTTACCATTACAACAAGTCACGAGGCTGAAAGCAACATCGGAGGTAACGGCAGCCTTCAGAACCTCATTACCGTAGATGCCGCAAATGTTTCATTCAAGAACATTACCTTCAAGGCAAATTACAACGGCTATTACGGCGGGCCTAACAAAATCATTGAAGTCAGGAATACCGGATTCAGCATCTCTGACTGCAAATTCATCCCCAATGAAAAAGCTTCCGAAGATTGCGGTTCTGCAGTGTATTTCTCTCAGAAGGCAGACAATGGCGCTGTCGAAAACTGCGAAATCAACTATGCAACCGTGTCTTTCGACGGTCTGGTGGAAGGCAACTTCACAGTGAAGGGTAATACTTTTGTCAAAGGGAATGATAACGTGGCATTCACTACCCCTAACTGGACTCAGAACGACATGGCAAAATCAGAACTTTATGTGACAGTTGAAGGTAATACCTTTGAAGGTTTTGAAGAATATGGGGAAGGTGTCAATCCTGCCATAAAGGTTTCATATGGGATTCTGGATTTAAAAGATAATCAATTCCCCACTGGTGGAATTTACTGGAAAGCCATGCCAGGCAGTGGTATTGAAGGCTTCATTCCTAATTTCGGATCTGTATTCGTTGACTATAACTCTCCTGTCAGCCAGACCTGGACAAATGATCCGGACATTGATGGCGCTCCTGGTTATAATCTGCCGAAAAGTTTTGCTATATCAAACGATATTATAGAATTTGAAACTACTGAAGTAGGACAATCGCAATGGCAAGGACGTGTTACGACAGTCGATATCTCAGAGTCGTCCTATTGGGAGGTAGAATCAACCCTTACTGTTACCGAAGACAATCAGCGGGTAAGCAAGTGTATTTCTTTGTTTGTCGATGAAGAGTATTTTGAAATCAGATTCGTGCAGGATAATGAGGGTAAACGCCTATGGCAGTATTGGTACCCTGGTGAAGATTGGTATACAATCAATATCGAAGGGATTACAACAACTCCAGGGAAATACGAGATTAAGTTCGCATGCAATCAAGGAAACATCATTTATTATTTAAATGGTAAACAAGTGTTTTCATATCCAACGGGCATAACATATCCCGAAATCGGTACAATCAGCTTGATTTCGAGTGCTTACGATAATAGCTACAAGACTACATGGAGTTATCCTATAGTCAATTTTTAACTTATACTTTAAAGATTAGTCCTAATATAACACAGTAACATTGGAGGCCGACCCAAAAAAGTTTTTTGAGGTCGGCTTCCTTTTAGTAGAAGACCTGCCGACCTTGCGCACCCACACCTCCAGCATTTCCCCCTTTGATGTGCGCCATGTCATCTTTTGCGGGCAAAACCGACCTGTAGCCCATTAATCGTAAATTTTAGGTTACAAATCGTAAAGCCCCTACTCCATCGTATCGGTAACTTTACCAAAATTTTGATATTACAAACCAAACACTTATACAGTCATGACCATGAAAAAGATCTTGTTGTCCTTCCTGGCACTCGGCGGCCTGCTGTTCGCCTCCTCATGCCAGATGGACGAGCCCGACGCAGGCACACTGACGGGCGAAGTCGACTTCTCCATCACCGCCGGCATTCCCAGCGGAATCACAACTTACAGCCCGACAGACGAAGATGCATTCTCCCATCTGGGCGGTATCAACAACGTTACAGGTGACGACTACGTACTGCGCTTCATCCTCGAAGTATATGACGGAAATGCTGTCGCATATGAAGAGACTCAATACCTGGATGACTTCTCAAAACCCCAAGTCACATTCAACCCCCGCCTCCTTGCAAAGGAGTATGATTTCGTATTCTGGGCCGATTTCGTGAAAAAAGGGGATTCTGAAGAAAATAGGGGTGACCTTTACTATAACCTAAAATCCGCAAGCAATCTCAATGGCAATCTCAATTGCAGTAAAGAGCTTGAA